>ERZ651768.994-NODE-994-length-21028-cov-3.806740_pt1 | contig 21028 bp, 14 predicted proteins | sample MGYA00514754_ERZ651768 | MGnify/ENA metagenome assembly ERZ651768
AGGGAAGTTCCAAGAACAGAAGCTACGTCTACAACCGAATCTAGCACTGATTCAATAATGGGCGCGGACCTTACTTGGCGAGGTTCCCAAGCCGGAAACACGGTGACAGCGTTTTGTTCTGCTTGGAATCCTCTCTCAACATGTAGGGGATTCCAGTGAGTTTCAAGTTCGTTCTCCGCAATACAATATGTATATTTCCCAGGGTGTCCTATCAGCGTGCGGTCAAACAAGCCTGGAATTGACCCGCAGGAATTCATTAGTATCAATCTAATCGCTCTACCTATGGTGGCATTCGCTCTATTCCCAGGACCAAAAATGTTCGCTTTGGAGTTCATGCCTATTTCTCTCGATATCGGTCCATTGACGATTATCAAGACAGCAGCACCGCCCTGGCTTGAAGAGGGGGCTATTAAATTAAATTCTTTTGAAAGCATTGCTTCAGTTGCAGCAACAACTACGGGTGCATATTCAGGCAAACATCCAGCCATCACAGAATTGGCCGCGACCTTTCCCACAGTAATCTCTCTGCGCCGTTCGGGAATTGATCCCAGTATTTCGTTCGCTGGACGGTGTAGGTAGTCTATGAACTGTTGAACTCGCTCAACTGTGGGGGGCACAACAGGAAGACCGTCGGTCCATCCGAGTTCATAACAGGCTTCAATCGCTCCAACAACGTTGTCCCATTCAACACTTTTTAGATCTTCTAAGACCATTAAAACTCCTTAACAGTAAAACAAAGAATCAAGCGCCGAGGGCATAGTAGCATTTCATCAAACACTAGTTATGAACTGATAACTCCATCAGAAAGTCATCAAATTAGATTCGACCCGGCTGAATCGGTAAAACAATATGTGATGGGCAATCCACACTGTGGTAAATGGCTTGTCTTGCTGTCCTATATGTACGGTCAATACCCAGTGACCCTCCGGTGTTGTGGTTAACATCAAATCTAGGCCAATTGCTCGAACTGATATCCAATCGAATCCTGTGACCCTTGGCAAACACGTTAGATGTAGGATAAAGCTGGAAAACAAACTCGTACGCCTCATCCTCCGTCATCAACTCGGGCCGCTGGAATCCGTTACGATATCGTGCCCTTATTATTGAGTCAGTAATATTGATGTCTAGACCCTCAGGTAAATCAGGGGATGGAGGGTACACATCAATCACTTTGGCAGTGAAGTCTGTGTCGACAGCAGACGATGATGCCCACAAATGCATCTCAATCGGTCCGGTGACCTCAACATCTTTCTCCAACGGTTGTGTCTGGAAAGTCACAACATCATCTCGCACGCTTAATCTCAACCCATTCTTACTCCCAAAGAACCTCGATGGGTCACCCCGCTGGTCGTAACCGCCAGGTTCCATAATAGGATTACCCGCGGAGATGCCCCCACCAATGGTCGGTACCGGTGACAATGGATCAAATGTGAACGACGTTTCCGATCGATCTTGGATGCCGGGTGTATCAGTTGTAAGACCGCCACCATCCCTGAGATGGAATGAAGTCGGAGTAGTAGAGTCTAGCGGCCAATCATCCTCGCTTCGCCAATGACCTCCGTGTTTCACGCGGCCATTCTCATCAACCGTACCTTCACCGGCGCCCATCGTGAATATTCTCACTGCGCCCCAGTTGTCGACCTCGGTGTACAGTCCTTTAAGGGTGTGGTCGAACCAGGCCAATTTAAGGTCGTTATAATTTATGTGCGCTTCTAAGCCGAATTCAAGATCTCCAGAGTAGGTGACCTCGTAGGCGCCATGGGTCCACGGTCCCATCAGAAGATACTGGGGCGATTTCTTTACAGAATTTAGCTTGGTAAAGCTTTCACATGTATTGCGCGCATATGAATCATACCAACCGCCAAGATATAGCGTCGGTATGTCGGCATGTTCATCGTAGTATTCTACGGGAGCGTATCCTCTCTGCTTCCAATAGTCCGTGTAGTCTCCGTTTTGCTGAAGTTCCATGGCCCATTGCTCGTAAGTAGGAAATCTGGACAGGATTGTCGCTCCTTCTTTTATCGGAAATTCATCCACGATATCTGGCATGCCATTTTCGAAAATCCTGGTTATTTCAGCTTTGAGCGCTGGGTCGGACTCGGCTTCATGGCTGGTTACTGCCATTCTGTACGAATATATTAGAAACCGCTGTTCGAGAGCTCCGTTTTGCCTCATAGAGCTATCGAAATAGTTGGATGCACCTACCGCGACGATCATAGTGTTGAGATGGGGGGGATTCATGGTTGCCAACGCAGCCTGGTCACTTCCGGCATAAGAATCACCCATCGTCCCCACATTGCCATTGCACCACGGCTGTGTACCAAGCCATTCCACAGTGTCGTAGCCATCGGGAGCCTCTTTTGCAAACGGATACCATTCTCCTTCAGAAGCAAGTCTTCCTCGCACGTCCTGAATCACGCAGACGTATCCTCGACGAGTGAAGTACTTCGCCTTTGTTACCTGTCCAGGCATAGATTTGTTATACGGAGTCCGCTCGAGAATAACCGGGAATTCACCTGATGATCGGGTTCCATTGTTTGAAGGAAAATAAATGTCTGTTGCAAGCCTTGTTCCGTCTCGCATCGATAACATGACATCTTTATCAACTGTCACGTCATACTCTTGATGGGACCCTTCATAAACCATACTACTGCTCCTATTTCAAATCTCGCACAGTAAATCGAGTTCATTACCCAATTTATAACTCAGTTGTTCCATACCTTCATTCCAAAACGCCTGTTTCTCACATCAGACTCATACTTCGGCGCATCATAGCATTGATATTTTGGTCAGGATGGGCAGGTGGATTCCCCCTCCACCAAGCCAGCGTACCATGATCATATGTTAGGAAAATTGTCTTTATTTCGTATGTTGAAGACACCGGCGGCGAAAGGAAACATTGTCAGCTTAAAGCTGCTGCCAAAATTCTGGGCAATCACTAAGTTAATGAACTAATAGGATTAAAGTCTCAGAATTACCCTAGGATACTTTTTACTTCAGAAATTATTTCCGCTGGTACCCTCTCTAAGTATGATCGAGAGCCAGGGTCGGGTGCTGGGGGGTTTGGAATTGGGTGAAGGACTATATATTCAAAATCGATACCTAGAGAGGTTGAATCTTTGATTAAGGAAACTATTTGGTTAGTTATCATTTCGGAATTACCCATAAAACAAAAAGATCGCGCTTGGTCCTCAGTAAGAAATTCAACCGCACTCCCACTCGATAACAGGTCCGTCGAATGGTGAAAATCTGGCCATATTCCCTCAGACTCCTTGATACTGTCAGGGTGAGCACCTTTCCACTCCATTTCCAGATTACCCATCAGCATAGGTGAATATTCGTAATAACCAGCAGCCATAGATTTACCCATCAGTAGAGCCTTCTCTAGATCTTCAACAAATACTGTATGGAAAACTGCTCCAATCTTTACCGACAGCGGGTCTCGCCCGGCATTTCTAGCGCCCTTTCTAATTTTCTCGACGGAAATTCTTATGTTTTCCACATTGGTTCCGACTCTTATGAAAACCCCGTCTGCACAACTTCCTGCCATTTCGAGTGTCCTGGGCCCGCCAGCTGCGATCCAGACAGGAACATCTTGTGGAAATGGTAGTCGGGCAGGCCTTGCGGAACCAACTTCAACCGATTTCCCACTCAGCAAGGATTTCATCAGGTGAATAGACAACTCTAATTCTCTTACTGTAGCTGGTTTTAACCCTGCCAGTCGGACTGCAGTGTCACCGATGCCACATCCCAGCACTGTTCTACCAGGAGCTAGCTCTGAGATGGTAGCAATACTTGATGCAGTAACAGATGGATGTCTTGTAATTGGATTGACGAGTAAGGGACCTAACACGATCTTTTCAGTAGCTATTGCGGCAGCGGCCAGTAGCACATAAGTATCCCGGCGCCTCAACTGTGAATCCGGAAGGAAGGCGGCTTCCCAACCACTATTTTCAGCACGACTTATGTCTGTTGCATAGCCAGAAACAGAGCTTGTATCATGCCTGTTGAGTCCAAATTTGGGTATGTGAAATGTCACGGAAAAACTTCCCGCAAAATCATCCTGATTACGCCACCAGGAATGCCCTTATGGCGTTTGCAGTACCTTCTAAATTGTCGTTGTGCAACCCGTGGCCCGATCCTTTGATCTCGACGACTGATCCGTTACCGTTGGGGATTTCTGCAACCATCTTTTCTGCCTGATCTCTGTCAAGCACATTTGTCGATTCACCACGCATAACAAGTGTTCTACAGGATATTCTTTTCACGCATTCCCAGAGAAAGGATCCTTCCTTCAATGCGGTTCTTCCTAAAAGCCACCGGATTTCGGGATCGGTCTTCGGCACCAGTATGCCATCCCAGTTTGTACGGTAAGTATTTCTTATAAGGTCCCAGATGGCAGCATCGTCGCTCTCTGGTGCCTGTTCATTATGCCAGTCGAAAGCCATCTGAGGAGAGAAGAAGCCTCTGGGACGTTCGGTTGCACCCTTGGTCATACGCTGGTTGGCTGTTTCCCTGCCAGCCGGTGAAGGGTCAGGCATTGGACCGTAGTCCCCCAAAATTAGGTGAGATACCAGATCGCCGTGATAAGCACCAAGTGGCATTCCGGCTCGGGAACCTTGCGAGTGACCGTAGTAACCAAAAGGATAAAGACCGGTCTTTAGAGCAAAAGATGCTATATCTTCCGCTTGAGATTGAGCTGAATACCCGTGAGGGCTCCAGTCCGTATCTCCGCACCCGCGACTGTCAAGGGCCACAACATGCCAGTCATCGGAAAACTTGGGAGCTAAATCATCAAACATGTGGGCATGGCCGCCTATGCCGTGCACCAGTACCAGGGGTTTCTTGTTACGATCGCCTCCCCAGTCTAGATAGTGCATCCGAAGGCCGTTGGCTTCAACCCACTTATCCTCAGGATAGAATCCTTTCATATTTTTCCTCCATGCATGGCTATCATTTCATCAACCTCAAAAAGTATCTTCCTAGAGTCCACTATGGCTAATAAACAACCTGAGGCTCTTGCACAGGGAGAACACCCACGGGCTCCAGTTTTCCCGTCCAGACTTTAGCAATAGCGTGCTGCACTGATGCAGATGCTCCGTATGCAAGCAACATATTGGGAACGTGAGGCAGATCGTGCAATACATAGGGAGTCCCAAAGCATGTGTAACTTACCCTGTCGTGGTACATGTGGGCAATTCTCCATAGTGATTGAGCGAAGCCAGCGCCTATCTGGTCAAAGCTGCCGCTCATGGGCACGTGGCAAATATTTACAGACACTGCATCATAATGAGCGAGTTTGTCTCTCAGGACGGAATCAGTAGGATTATCTAACGAATCGATGGAAATCCCTTCCCCCTCCAGCGCTCCAATCAGGATGTCCAAATTAGAGTTAGTGAAGAACCCATCGGAAAATACATTCACGAAAAGCACCTTCTCTCCCATCTTCAAATCTCCTAAACCATTTTCACCCCTCCGGAGGACTGTAATACTTTTCTCTGCTATAGCATTATTTACTGCCTCTGCATTTGCAGCCACATGGCTCACATCTTGCTCTATAAAAGTTTCTTTATAAAGGGATAAGCGAGCCTTGAGTTCCAAAATCCTCCTGGTAGACTTCCGAACCCTTTCTTCAGTGAGTTTTCCTCTTCTTACAGCATCTTCTATAAACCCATAGTCTTGAATTGTTTCTGGTAAAAGAATGACGTCTATTCCAGCGAGTATATTCTCGACCGCTCTATCAGCATAAGACACCCGACTTGTCATTCCGGCCATCGGGCTAGCATCGGAGATGATGACTCCTTCAAAACCTAATTCCTCTCTTAAGAGATTTAATTGAACCCGCTTACTGAGTGTCGCAGGCATCGTATGTTCGGAATTACCAATAAACCGTTCATAAGCAGGAAAAGCAATATGCCCGACCATGACGGAATTTACCCCTATATCAATAACAGATTTCCATACCCTCCCGTAGGAATTTCGCCAGTCGTTGACCGATAGGTGATTAGATGTCGTAAGGAGATGATGATCTCTTTCATCCGTACCGTCACCAGGAAAATGTTTCGCAGTTGCTGCCATCAACCCATCTTCTTGAAACCCCCTAACAAAAGCTTCAGCATGTTTTATTACCTTTTCCGTGTCATCACCGAGAGATCGCACGTTAGTTATGGGATTCCTATAGTTAAGATTGATGTCCACAACCGGGGTGAAAGTCCAGTGGAAACCGTGGGCTCTTCTTTGTTCCGCTATCATCCGACATGCAGCAAAAGTGAGGTCAGGATCATCAGCAGCCGCAAATCCCATCATCGAAGGAGCATGGGATGCATAGTCAAGAACTTCGCGTTCGTTACCTCCTCCGCCCTGCATACGTGTAGGGCCCGAACTACCAGGCTCAATGTTTGAACCCACAATAACCGGTATCTTCGATTCCGCCTGGATCGCTTGGAGCATCTCTTTCAGTTCATCAGAAGGAGGTTTCCTGATGCAAATACCTCCTAATGGTACTCGGCCTATAAGGCGTCTCCAGTCGTCCGTTGAAGCTCCCGCAACCGAAGGAAAATCGCTCTGCAGACTCTCGAAAGGATGATGAGGCATGAGTAGTTGGCCAATGCACTCCGCTAGGTCCATTGATTCAAGAGTTTTGTCGACCCACAATTTTTGTTCAGAATTAAGATTTCCAAGCATTTACGGCTCCTTTTTCACATCGTCGCGTTACACATGATCGGGTTTGAACTTCACAAGATATCGCATTAGAGGGTATTTGGACATACACAGCTCCAAAACCCTAAACACAAGATCATTAAACTATTCCGCGAGGTCCATCAATCTCCCCCTATAGCTTATTCCTAACCCTATTTGTGGTCATTCGATACCTAAGGATCTCACAATTTAGGGCGGAATCCTCCGGGTAATAATATATTCGGTCTTACATACTTGATTAGGGGCTTAAATTTTGGGTTCTAAATCTACTAAACACAGTCTCTCAGGCGTATATATGGCGAACAAGATCAATATATTACGCAGGTCATTACTTACAGCATTTCTTGTAGTGGGGAGTGGCAGATTCGATAAGTATCTAAACAGTGTCCAGTCAAGATCCGGGTCAGGTGTCCCCACTTTTGATGAAGCTAGAAAGGATTTTCGTGCCGCGATCGAACTAGGCGCCCCGAAGATTGGTTAATGAGGGTCAGTTAAGAAACCTCTTGATTTAACTCAAAACATGTTCAACAGAAAATCAAAAGTTCAACCGCCAACTCTACGCAGGCGGTATTACAGGCAACAGCACGTGGGACGGATGAAGCCCGTTATGAAACACGCGCTGGTGCGCAATCCGAATCTCCGAATCCTGGCCGAATTTTCTACCCGTATTCGGGTTCCTGTCGAACCGAGGAAAATTAGCGCTGGCAATATCTAGACGGATTCTGTGGCCCTCTAGAAAGACATTACTAGTCGGCCACAGGTCGACTGTAAATTCATATATCGTTCCAGGTTCCAATAATGACTGGCGTGAGGTTGATTCCCGATACCGCGCCCGGATTATTCCGTCACAGAGATTCCTCGCAAACCCATTAGGATCCACATCTACTAGTTTTACTGTGAAATCAGTATCGGTCACGTCAGTCTCGGCAAATATCTTGGCAACTACCGGGCCTGTTACCTCCAGTTCTTTCTTTAACGGCTCGGATGTGTACACCAGCACGTCGTTTCTAAACTCAACAGATTGCTGGTTAAAAGCTCCCCAATCGACAATTTCAGGGTTACAGCAGTTGCAACCTCCCTTCGTCGGAGTTGGAAAAGCAGGATTATAGACATATTCGTCGCTGGGCTCCTTATCTGGAACGTCCATGGAAAGAACACCGTCACCTAGCAGTGAGTTAGCTTGGCCATCACTGTGGAGATAATACGGAGTGAACTGAGTTCTCGTTAAAGGCCATTCGTTTTCACCACGCCATTGGTTGATGCCCATAACGAAGATGCTTAGAGGTATATCTGCATCAGCTCCATTGTCAATTCCTTTCAGCCAGTGATCGAACCATCGTAATTCATGCTGCTCCAGATCCAGAAGGGATCCTCTGCCAAAGTCAACTTCACCTGCACGGGTAAGAGTACTAGCGCTGTGGATCCAGGGTCCTACTATTGCCCGTTGATTGTCACGCGCCAATCTAGAACCGCCCCGTTCCCGCATTCCTACAAAGTTGTGAAATGTCCCAGCCGTAAAAAAATCGTACCAGCCTCCAATCTGGAGTACGGGAATCTCTATATCGTCATAACGTTCATCATTGGCGAGAGCCTTCCAGTAATCATCGTAGTCCGGGTGTTTAATCCACTCATCCCAGAAGAAGATATCTTTTCCAGATTCCTCAGGGAGGTTTTTTAAAGGCAAAGTGGCAAAAACCTTCTCCCAGTTGTATATGTTTATGTCCTGTGCAGTGCGTCCTGCCATTCGAAAACTCCAAGTGGCACTCCAGTTCAATTGAAAAGCTCCAGATTGGTAGTGCGGTGATTCATAAAGATTATTACCGATCACTCTGGGAACAATAGTTTTTAAATATTTACTACCCATAGCCGCGGCCTGCCATTGAACATTGCCTACATACGAGCCTCCTACCATGCCGACGTTACCGTCACACCATTCCTGCTGCCCAACCCATTCAACCGTATCGTGCCCATCGTTGAATTCATCCACCCATGGACGGAACTTACCCTCTGAGTCGTAACGTCCCCTTGTATCTTGAGCGACAAATACATACCCCTGTTGGGCATAGAAAATGGCACTGCTGATCATCCGTTCGTTCGTATTGTCATAAGGCGTCCTCGAAAGAATCGCTGGAAGTGACCCAGCTCGCATTCTCGGAAAATAAATGTCGGCGGATAAATTGATTCCGTCCCTCATTGGTACATTTACGTTGTATCGGGTTTCTACGCCGTCTGGCAGAAAAACGTTTGAAGACACTTCAAGCACCTCCCATATAAAAAGGTTTTAAGCTCGTTGAATCCCGCTTTTTCAGATCTCTTGTCCGCGATATTTGCTAGCTAGTATGGCATAGGCTGGAAACCCATCAAGATAAAAAGGTAAATTCAACCATTAAATATTTACCTTGCACTCAAAAATCCCATGGATCGCAAAATCTGCGTTGGTTGGGGCAAGTGTAGCTGAAATATAGTGTCAGACGACTTTCAGAATGTTCAAAGCGTGAAAAAGTAAGAATTGCCCCCCACCAACCGGAGATACGAGCTAACCCTATGTCTAAATTAGACCATCAGCGAAGTCCTCAGGACCGCTACATCTTGTCCGTTTCTCCGTCAATATGGACAGCTATCTGTTAGGAAATATGGTGAATATTTCGATGCTTTCTCATCATCCAATATTTGTTGATACAATCGGGCCTAACGACGCTGGATCAATATCTATTATCCATTTCGGAGGAACACATGCCTGAAGGTAAAGAACTGTACATGCTTATGTTGAAGCGAATGATGCTGATAAGACGCTTTGATGAAACTGTGAAAGACTTGGTGCAAAGTGCTGAATTAGTAGGCATGGCACACTGTTATATAGGAGAAGAAGCCGTAGCAGTAGGAGCATGCACAGCTCTTAGAGACGAAGATTACATCACCGGAAACCATCGCTCGCATGGCCATCCTATATCCAAAGGTGGTGATGTTCGCAGAGCAATGGCGGAACTCTTAGGCAAAGCTACAGGATACTGCAAAGGTAAGGGTGGCTCGATGCACTTGGCCGATTTCGAAATAGGCATCCTTGGAGAGTCTGGAATTGTGGCTTCAGCTCTTCCGGTCGCTGTCGGAGCTGCCTTAGGAAGCAAGATGCAAAATAATGACAGGGTCGTTATATCTTTCTTTGGTGACGGCGCTAGTAATCAAGGAGCTTGCCATGAGGCGATGAACATGGCATCTATCTGGAAACTACCTGTGATATTTCTTTGCGAAAACAACCAGTATGCCGTCACCACGTCTTTTAGAGACACCGTCGCAGTTGAGAACATCTCTGACCGTGCCGTGGCATATAACATGCCCGGTGTATTGGTAGACGGTCAAGATGTCATGGCCATGCACGAAGCAACTGTGGTTGCGGTCCAACGGGCTAGAGCCGGCGAAGGGCCGTCACTTATCGAGGCCAAAACTTATAGGTACGAGGATCATTCGGAAGGACTAAACCGCATCCTTCGGGAGCCATACAGGACCGAAGAAGAAGTTGAGCAATGGAAGAAAAGAGATCCCATTTCACTTCATTCCACATGGCTCAAGGAACAAGGAGTCGCTACTGAAGAGGAGATAGACTCCGTCTGGTCAGAAGTCAGTCAGGCTATTGACGACGCCCTAGAATTCGCCAGGAATAGCCCTTATCCGGAGGCTGATGATCTATTTACGGACATGTATGCCGACCCGCTTCCGGTGCGCTGAAAATACAGATAAATTCGACTGGTTAGGAAGGTTACCACTCAAATACAGGGGAAATCATGGCAGAGATTACTTATTCCGACGCTTTAAATCACGCTTTAAAAGAGGAGATGAGACGAGACGAGAAAGTGTTTCTTATGGGTGAGAGCATACGCGGAGGGATATATGGGGTTACCGGGGGACTTTCACAAGAATTCGATGAACGTGTCATAGACACTCCATTGGCTGAGAACGGTTTCATGGGTGCTGCAGTGGGAGCTGCCGCAGTCGGTATGCGCCCAATAGTTCAATCACTGGCCAGTTTCGCTTGGGTCGCTATGGATCAGTTGGTCAGCCAGGCTGCAAAGATGCGTTTCATGTTCGGCGGCCAAGTCAACCTTCCGATCGTATACCGCTGGGGCCTCCTATACGGTAACAACATCGCTGCCCATCATGCTGACCGCCCATACCCAATGTTTATGAACATGCCAGGCCTCAAAATAGCTCTTCCCTCAACACCAGCAGATGCCAAGGGCCTGCTGAAAACAGCTATTAGGGACAATGATCCAGTAATGTTTTTTGAAGATAACAACTTGGCTGGTACGCGTGGCGAGGTTTCCGACGATGAAGACCTTTGTATTCCCTTCGGACAGGCCGAAGTCAAACGTGAAGGAACTGACGTCACAGTAGTAACCATTGCGGGTAGTATTCGTCCTGCCATCGCTGTTGCAGAAGAAATGGAGGCTGATGGAGTTTCGGTAGAAATCATAGATCCACGAACCATCGTTCCGCTGGACACTAAGACAATTCTGGAATCCGTGGAAAAGACGGGTCGACTGGTGATAGTAGATCCCGCTCACCAAAGTTGTAGCGTAGCTTCAGAAATCTCTAGCATAGTGTCTCAAGAGGGGTTCTGGAGCCTGCAGGCTCCAATTCAAAGGGTCACCAGTTTGGACTGCCATTTCCCCTTCAGCCCTGCCCTGGAACATCTTGTATACCCGAACGAAGATAAAATTGCCGATGCGATTCAGATAACTCTTGACTAATCGAGGAAATTTTTGAGATTTGACTCCCGACTTTTCACAGAGGTGTGATCCATGGCAACCAATGTAATGCTTCCTCAATGGGGCATGAATATGGAAGACGGTACGCTACTTAAATGGCTCGTTAAAGAAGGCGATGAAGTCTCGAAAGGTCAGCCTCTTGTAGAGATAGAAACCGCCAAAATTAACTCCGAATTGGAGTCTCCCGTAGAAGGCGTAGTTGCCCACTTGATGTCTGAAGAGGGAACCGTGGTAAAGGTTGGAGCGTTGGTCGCAGTCATAGGCGCACCCGGGGAAGACCCGCCCAGGCCAGAGTTAGTAACACAAAGAACTAGTAGAGGTAGCAGAACTCGGTCTGCCGGTTCAGGTGGGAAAAACAGGGGTAACAAAGTACAGGCTACTCCGATTGCAAGGAGACTAGCCAGAGACAATAGCATCGACATTAATCGTGTGACGGGAACCGGGACCAACGGACGGATAACGGAAGATGACGTTAGAGCCGCGATGGTTAACCAAAGTGTCGGTCCGTCACCGGTCGCCGATCGACAGATCGTACCGAGGGCGCGCAAACTGGCACAGGATAATTCCATTGATCTAGCTAATGTGAATGGAACAGGACCGAATGGTCGTGTCATGGTCACCGATGTAGAAGGGGCGATACGCGCTAAAAACCCTGCGACCGCTTTCGGTGACGCCGTATCTGAGTCTGAGAAACTGTCCGGTCTTCGTAAGGTTATATCGGACCGCATGTCCCTGAGTGTCAGAAGTATGGCTCAAGTTACCTTGACTAGCGAGATCGATGCAACCGAACTCGTTGGTCTGAAAGAGAGGTTAGTTTCCTTATGGCGACCTCATAAGATCCGTCCAATGGATCAAGACGTAATCGTGGCAGCCGTGGGCGATGCTCTCAAACAACATCCTAGGCTCAATTCCTTCCTTGAAGATGACACAGTGATGCTTTTACGGGATGTAAACGTGGGGGTAGCAATGGCAGTACCTGATGGTCTTGTCGTTCCCGTGGTTAACTCAGTTGACCAAGTAAGCTTATTGGAAATCGGCAAGCGCCTTCGAGAGCTTGCCTCCAGTGCCCGTGATAATTCGCTAGATATTGATGATGTCTCAAATGGCGGATTCACCGTAACTTCGTTATCAAACTACGATATTGATGTGTTCACACCTATTATCAACCCACCCCAGGTCGCAATTATGGGAATAGGAAGAATCACTCAAAAACCAGTGGTGATTGACGACAAAATAGTTGTTCGTCACACCATGCACGCAAGTATCACTTTCGATCATCGAGCATTAGACGGAGTTCCCGTCGCTGAATTTATCCGTACAGTGAAGTCAAATATTGAGTCAGCTGAATGGTTATCTACCAGAGCAGAGAAAATCTGATGGATTCCCAGTTAGAGAATCCATCAGATTTTCTATCATAGCAAAGCCGGTTCAAAAGGGAATTTAGTGAAACTGTCAGCTGCCAACCTAGTACTTTGATGGAGCAAGATAACTCTCGGTAAGTTTGTTTGCCAGAGTTCATCGGTGCAGGACTGACTAACTTTCTAACTGTTCCCTGGTGCAGAGTAAACGATAGCTGCAGCCTTCTTCATTGCCACTACTCCCTCTTCAGCAGTCATAATCCTGCTCACTTTCATCGAATGTACAATGCCTGAGGCACATACCGCCATTACCAGAGCTTGGGTATCTGCGTCGTCATCGGCTGTTGTGAAAACCAGATAAATGTTTGTCTCACCTACACCAAACCAGTAATGTTCTATGTCAAAACCAAGCGAATTAAACAACGGTTGATTTGCCGTCTGCCTGTTTTCCGGATTCTGAATGAATCCTCTAAAAGCCTCTGTTGTACCTTCGATAGTAGCCAAGTATCGCGCCATTTATTGCTCCTTAATTAGAACCGGTATTTTTCAAATCAATAAACTATGAAGTGAGACTTTAACATCTCTTGAAATCTGGTCAAATAAATCAGCTTTATATATAAATACGATACTGCCAATCTTGATATCCTCTGAGGGATCTCACCATGAGTGGAGACGTATCAGTAATCTCATCACTGCCTTTCCCTAAATAATTAGGACTAATGGGACTGGAATCTAAACTCCTTAGAATTGGCCCCAATAGAATCCTCATGGATCGCTAAATAATCGGCCACCTAGGAGCGAAGGTGACGTTATTGCGAGACATCATGTCCTTCCCTATCCGCTGCACCTTTCTTATCAACTCCTCCGTATCAACAAACGTCGGCCTGTAATTATCTATGATCACTCTTCCATCCACTAAAACGGTGTGGACGCTTCTACCATCTGCGTTGTAAACAAGGCTGTTTACTGGATTGAAAAGGGTCTGCCACTCCGGTCGCATAGTGTCATACAGAACAAGATCGGCCTTCTTCCCTACCTCTATTGAACCAATCTCGGAATCCAATCCCAAGGCTTTGGCACCGCCAATTGTTGCAAGTTCCAAAGCCGCTTCAGCTGGCACTTTAGAAACATCTCCACTGCCATCTTTAGCAAGTACTGCCGCCAAATACATCGATCGGTTGGTCTCCAAAACGTTAGAATTGTTGCCGGCGTCGGTACCCAATCCTACAGCCACACCAGCCTCCAATAAATCTGCCAGCGGAAAATTCTTCCCGTAGCCACCCCCATTTTTGACCACGTTGGTGGGACAAGTAACAACGCATGTTCCTGTTGCAGCGAGGGAAGCAATTTCCTCCTTGTTTATGCCCACACAATGAGCGAGAACTACGTTAGGGCCACTAAATTTTTGGTCTTGCAACGCTACCAATGGCGGTTTTATGTCATCGCCGAAACCGATATGGCCTGCGTTGTTCACATGTAACGTCGCTCCTGTATTGAAATGATCTGCGAGTCTCTTCAAATCTGTTAGAAGGCCTCCACTAACATATTCTGGGGAAAAGGGCATAGCCCAAGCGGTGACGCGGCCCTCAAGTGCCCCGCCAAATTGATTGATGAAATTCTCAGTGGCATTCAACGCCTCGCTATGGGTGTAAACAGGCATGCGATATGGGTTTTCCCGGTCTGTGATCTGAGTGCCAGTGATTATTCGCAAGCCAGATTGCTCATAAGCTCCCATGCAGGCATCTACATGCTTGGTACTGCCAGGGTCCATGATTGTTGTAGTACCGTAACTAAGGAGTTCAGTTATTGCCAGGAGGGATGTATAGTGTTCCTCTTCTGCTGACATGGAACTCTGTAATCTAAAAACGTTGGCCAGATATTCGCTGCCAAGATCGTCCGGAAATACCCCTCGAGTCGCATGGGCGTAGCTGATGTGGCAGTGACCGTTTACAAATCCGGGCGTAACCACCATGTCCTGCCCGTTGATTACTCTATCCGCATTAATTTTGGATATTTCATCCGATTTCCCAACAGCAGATATTCTCTGGCCTTCCAACAGGATACTTCCATCCCGGATAATTCGACGCTGAGAATCCATCGTGACAATGAACGCAGCATCCTGGATGAGAATTCGATCATTCTTCATATAAACTCCCCTCAAATTGAAAAGGTCGCGTGAGTTTTCTTACCTGTTCAATCCCTGACTCAAAGATAGGGTTACAGGCAAATCTACTTGTTCAAAACAAGTTGAGTGTAGAAAGTTCACTAATTGCCACTGACATTAATTATTCGAAAAAAGAACATAACGAAGTTTCAAAATAATCAGCGACACAGGGGCTAAGCAAGACGGAGTCCAATATCGTTCGGATATCCCTGACTCTCGCTCGAAACAACTATCCTGCGACCAATCTAATACTGCAATTTCAGCTAATAACTACCCGTAATACTTCTCAAGAATCTAGGCCTTACTTATGTATTCGGATATAATCCAGTCACTCCGAGAACACATCACAATATATGTATGATCACACCCCGATAGCCTTTTTCACACGATATAAAGCGTTACTGTAGAAAGGTCAGGCTCTCGAGTTCTGTCTCTCAATCAATTCGTTGTTTGCACTGACTGCAGAGTCCACCAGGTGTTGTGGGGTTTCCTCATATCGGGCAAATTCCGTATCAAATGTCCCCAGACCCTGCGTTACAGAACGTAATATAGTGGCATAGTCCAGAATCTCTTGGTAGGGTACCTCTACTTCGATCGAAGTGAATCCCTCAGAGGAGGGGGCCATTCCCTGTATTCTTCCCCGACGGGAGTTGAGGTCTCCTATGATATCTCCGGTATATTCATCGGGCACTATCACATCAACGTTCATTATGGGCTCAAGTAGAACTGCTCCTGCCTTGCCCATACCTGTTGAAAGGGCCTGGCTGGCGGCTATTTCAAAAGACACACCCGAGGAGTCCACAGCATGAAAGCTGCCATCAACAAGTATTGCCTTCAAATCCGTAACTGGAAATCCCCCAATAGTACCGCTTCCTAGACCCTCTCTAATTCCTTTCTCAACGGATGGAATGTATTCTCTGGGAACCGATCCACCAACCACCTTACTCTCAAATTCGAATCCTTTACCTTTTTGAAGTGGCTCAAGTTGTATAACAACATGGCCGTATTGACCGTGTCCCCCGGATTGTTTCTTGTGCTTGAACTCAGCGGCAGCATTGCTCGATATGGTCTCACGGTAAGGAATCCTTGGGGTTTCTAAATCAATTTCCACACCAAATTTTCTTTTCATCTTCTCCACAGATACTTCGAGATGCGTATCACCCAAACCGCTGAGCAGTATTTCAAGGGTATCGGGCTCCCGTCTAAGGTCAAGGCTCGGATCTTCTTCAGTGATCCTGGCAAGAGAAGTGCTCATCTTGTCCACATCAGCCTTACTCCTAGGATAAACGGCCCGTGTATAAATCGGATTAGGTAAATTAATTGACATTTCCACCAGGTCAACTCCCTTATCACCAAGGGTATGGCCTGTTAGCGCGCTGTCCAATTTAGGAACGGATCCAATATCACCAGCAACAAGTGAAGCCACTGGTTCTTGTTCTTTGCCGCGGGTAGCGTATACCTGGCCTACACGCTCTGATTCATCCGCAGACACATTCCAGAGCTGCGAGTCACTTGAGAAAGTACCGGTATTTACACGGAAATAAGATAGCTTCCCTACGTAAGGGTCCGCTGTAGTTTTGAACACGTAAGCCGAGAGAGGCTCATCGGGTTCGCCCGCATCCTCGCTTTCGCTTGGAGCCGGAAGAAGATCCACGATTCCGTCCAATATCTCTGCAATCCCAATGCTCATTTGAGATGCCCCGAAAAGAACTGGAACAAAATCACCGCTTCGGAGGCCAGCGCGAAGTCCCCGAATAAGTTCTTCCTGAGTAATCTCCTCGCCTTCAAGATATTTCTCTGCTAGTTCGTCATCAGACTCGGCCGCCGCCTCAATCAAACGCTCGCGAGCAGCTTCCACCTGATCTCCCAAGCCAGTTGGGACTTCGCTTGAAGGATCAAGCAAGTTAATCACTGCCGTGAAATCTGATTCTGCTCCAACAGGCAACTGGACCGGCACGCATTCCCTTCCAAAGCTATCTTCCAATGAACTCATAACACGGGGCAAACTGGCATTCTCCCTATCCATCTTGCTTACGAATATCATCCGTGGAATTCCCTGGCTTGATGCCATTTGCCACATCTGCTGAGTACCAACTTCGACACCCGAAGGGGCAGCGACTACCAAAACAACTGAATCCGCTGCAGATACGGCAGAAACGACTTCACCCCTGAAGTCGGCGAAGCCGGGGGTATCTATAAGGTTTATCTTGGTACCCTTCCAGTCAAAGGCCATAAGCGACGTCTGAACACTGTTCCCTCTTTTGATCTCCTCCTCTTCAAAATCTGAAACGGTATTGCCATCCTCGACTGCTCCGATTCGGGTAATCAACCCGGCCGTGTACAGCATCGACTCAGCAAGTATTGTTTTTCCGGTTCCGCTGTGGGAAACAATAGCGCAATTGCGGATTTGATCAGAGTTATATTTATCCATGGCACCACTACCTATTAATAGATTAGGCGATCAATAATTTAACCGCATTCTAGGGAAAAATAGCTCCGATCTGCAAGTACCCTTAACCGGGCACTCCTTACCGGCCCCTAAGCATAGGGGTTATAGGTTCAAGCAAGTTCGTTAACATCACATTTTCTCGACTCTAATCTCAAGTCCGCTATTTAGCTCAAATCATATTTTTCTTTAATACTCGCACTGCGTAGTTCACCCATACCCTCACACACATGGTTACGTCATGCTGGTCAAGATGGAGGCTATTTTTTTCGAACAATTTTCCTCCAAATATAGGCGGCGATTTCTAGAGTACACTTCCCATACAGTGATCAGGGGCTTACTGCATAGGAGTAACTATGGATAACACTACTGCTGTTGGAATAAACGGGCCAATGAAAGGAGTGAGGGTTTTGGACTGGACGATGTACCAGTTCGGGCCGGTAGCGGCTTCAATGATGGGGGATATGGGAGCAGATGTTATAAAGATCGAATCCCTGGACGGAGATATCGGAAGAGCGGTTGCGAGGATGAGCTCAAGGCCTATCGGGCTTGAGGGAGGTCGCAATGCTTATTTTGAGACCTGCAACAGAAACAAGAGGGGTATAGCCGTTGATCTCAAAACGGCTGAAGGCAGAGAGCTAGTACACAAGCTTGTCGAATCTTCTGACGTGTTTATCGAAAATTACCGCCAGGGCGTACCCGAGAGACTTGAGATGGACTATGACTCTTTAAAGAAGATCAATCCGAAGCTTATTTATGCTTCAGGAACGGGATATGGTCCTCTCGGACCTGACTCTGCCAAGCCATCACTGGACGGTTGCGGCCAGGCAAGATCTGGTCTGATGATGTCCGCTACACAACAATCACAAACTGAGCCCTCCTATGTAGCCGGGGCGGTTTCAGATCAAATGGGAGGCATTGTTCTATGCCTGGGTGTTATATCTGCTCTATACGCAAGAGAACAAAGCGGAGTAGGTCAGAGGGTAGATGTTTCACATCTGAGCAGCACGATGTGGCTGCAGGGACTGGCCGTAAGCATGCAGCTCCTGTCCGGCTATCATTACAGATCTACTGACCGAAAAAATCCATTGAACCCCCTGGTCAACGCTTACGAATGCGCGGACGGGCGATGGATTCAGTTCATGAGCGCACAGTTTCAAAGATATTGGCCTGACTTTGCGACCGCCCTGGGAATCTCCGATCTAATCGATGATCCGATTGTTGGCGACATAAAAGGGATGGCGGCGGGATCTCCCGAATTAACAAAGATCATTGCTGATAGGTTCAAAACGAAGGCAGTTGATGAATGGATAGACATATTCAACCAGTACAAGGACCTGATATTTGCAAAAGTTCAATCGGTCGAGGAGCTTGAAACCGACCCACAGGTTATAGCCAACAACTACATTACAAATTTTAATCACCCAGTTATCGGAAAGGTCAAAATGTGCAGTTTCCCCGTTAACTTCAGCGAAACCCCGGCGGGAATATGGAAAGAGGCTCCTGAACTCGGGCAGGACACGGAATCGATATTGATCGATGAGATGGGCTACAGCTGGGATGATATTACGAGGCTTCAGGAAAGTGGCTCCATACTGTAACGGTATCGGACTTTAGACACGATGCGGCCGGATTGATCCATTGAAAACAGCACTGTTTACCCGGGTATGTAGATCGAAGATCGACAGAAATCGAGAACTGACTATTGAGGATAACAGCCATTTGAAAATGGAGAATATTTCATGTTAGACGTACTCATTTATGGCGGTTCGATACTGGACGGCAGTGGTAATCCGGCGTACGCAGCCGCAATCGGAATAACAGGTGACCGTATTTCCATACACAGGGGGGATGTTTCGCTTCTGGAATCTGGCAAGAAGATAGATGCAAAGGGTTACATAGTCTCGCCCGGATTCGTTGACCTCCACTCCCATGCCGGTCTTACGATTCTGGGCTCACCTCACCATGAGCCTAAAGTTAGGCAGGGGGTTACAACTGAACTGGTTGGAATAGACGGGATATCCCATGCTCCATTTAAGACTCAGGAAGAGCTGGAAAGGTATATCTGGTTAGACTCGGGGCTAAATGGTTACCCTCCCATGCCTACAGACTGGCTAACAGTGGAGGGGCTCCTATCAAAATACGAGGAATCCGTTGCAATCAATATGGCCTATATTCTAGGTAACTCCCCTATAAGAATCTGGGGCGTGGGCTGGGGTGCAGAGAAGGCATCAGCGAGTCAGACGGAGAACATGAAGTCGGTTATTAGAGAGTCGATGGAAGAGGGCGCCTGGGGTATTTCCACCGGGTTGGATTACCCGCCTGGAGCCTATGCATCAACTGAAGAATTAATCGAACTATCCAGAGAAAGCGCCAGGCTAGGTGGTTTCTATCACACACACACCAGGGCTAGTTTAAAAGAAAAAGGGAGATTGGCCCCATGGCTGGAGGCGTTAGATATAGGAAAGAAAGCTGAAATCCCAGTTCATTTGACCCACTACAGGCAAGGTTATCAGGGAGACGGAAGTCATCTTGACTATTTGGGCCTCGTCGATAATGCCCGAGAGAATGGTATGGACGTGACCTTCGATTGTTATACCTATCCCTATTCCGGTACCACCATAACCATCGGATTACCTCATTGGGCTAAAGACGGGGGACCTGAGAGGTTAATGGCAGCTCTACGGAACCCTGACGATCGTACCAAGATGAAAAAGGAGGTCTCCCGAGATAGACTCGAAAATAACTGGCTTACGAATTTTAACCAACCTAAGAACAAGATTTACGAAGGTAAGTCGATCACAGAAATTTCCGACATGAGAAACCAGGATCCAGCAGATTCTTTATTTGACCTTTTACTGGAGGAGAATCTGGGTATATCCACTGTTGGACTGGGCACAAATCCCCAAACCTTGCCGGCATTCGTGTCTCATCCTGCCGGGATGATAGCAAGCGATGCCATATTGTTCGGTGATTATCCCAATCCCAGAACCTATGGATGTTTTCCCATAGTGTTATCAGAATTTGTCAGATCGGAGAAGCAGTTACGCCTACCTGAAGCTATCAGGAAGATGACTTCTTTTCCAGCCCAGAGACTCGGGTTACGAGATCGGGGCTTGATCAAGGATGGATTTAAGGCAGATCTTGTCTTGTTTGATCCAGGCGCAATTGAAGCGCCAGCTACAAAAGAAAACCCTAAGCAATACGCTGTCGGTATTGATTATGTATTTGTAAACGGGAAAGCTGTCATTGATAACGGGAAGAGCACTGGAATCCTACCCGGCCGTTCGCTGAGAAGGGGAAAAGATTAGCAAATCCGTATCATAACCAGGTTAAATTAACACCGTCATCGCCATTGATATGACCGTTAGAGAACTCCCTTTTGAAGGAATAATTAAATCTATTTAGACCACTCTTTGGATGTGGGATATGGCCCCGAGAACTGGATCCCCTACTGGATCCCCTAAAGGTTATCTATGGCACAACACTAAATTACAGGGTGTGAAAGCTTACCTAGTCGCTGCTGATGACAACTCGTTTTGTGTAGGCATCCGTCATAATTATCCCTCAGGAACAATTGTGTCCCACGATATAAATA
>ERZ651768.995-NODE-995-length-21022-cov-2.922607_pt1 | contig 21022 bp, 15 predicted proteins | sample MGYA00514754_ERZ651768 | MGnify/ENA metagenome assembly ERZ651768
CTGCTACTCGTAGAGCATGAACACGTGTTTACCGGCGGCTCCAACACCAACTTGTCGAACCTTTTGATCGAACCAACCTCGGTCGGAGCCAGCTACCAATCAGTAGACCGAGGCGGCGACATCACTTACCACGGACCCGGGCAACTCACCGGCTACCCCATCCTTTCGTTGCCGGGACGCCGAGGAGGCGGCTTGGCGGAGACCAGAGCGTACGTTTCACAACTTGAAGAACTACTCATCTCAGTGCTCGCCGACGTAGGTCTGCCTAACTGTGGGCGCGTAAACGGATACCCAGGAGTGTGGGTTGAGCCCGACAGTGCATCTCCCCAAAAGATCGCAGCTATAGGCGTCCGGCTAAGTCGGGGACGCACCATGCACGGCTTCGCCGTGAACGTCGGGACCGATCTTTCGTGGTTCGATCGAATCATCCCATGTGGAATCAGTGATTTCGGGATAACAAGCATGCAAGACCAAGGATTAGAAGTATCCATGGAAAAGGTCGTGCAAGCAGTAACACGAAGAGCAATCGAAACTTGGGGCGACAACGGACACGATCAGGCAAACGTGGTCTTTCGACATCCCAAAACTGACCTGACAGCGTTCAGCAACACTCAGCACAAACAAAAGAGCGCGATCGAAAACATGCCCGTTGTTCTCAGAAATCGCGAAACCACCGAACGTCGCCGACGAAGGCTTGACGATGCAGGCGTAACCGAAGGACTCTCGATCACCCAGAGAAAACCACCCTGGATGAAAGCCCACATCGACTTGAACGACGGGTACCGTCGGCTGCGCTCAACTTTGCATCCCATGAACTTGGCGACAGTTTGTGAAGAAGCGGGGTGCCCCAACATCTACGAATGTTGGGGCGAAGGCACAGCCACCTTCATGATTAACGGCAAACGATGCACACGAGCATGCGGTTTCTGCCTAGTCGACACTCGGAACCCTGAACCCCGCGACTACGACGAACCTCGTCGTGTCGCAGAAGCCGTCACAGCGATGGGTCTCGCCCATGTGGTGATTACCGCAGTGGCTCGTGACGATCTCGACGACGGAGGCTCCCTCGGGTTTATCGAAACTGTAAACGCGATCAGATCCCGTGTCCCCGACATCGCGATCGAAACCCTCATTCCTGATTTCGGAGGACAGCTACAGCCCCTGAAGGCGCTGCTTAGCGAAGGACCAGATGTCGTTAACCACAACCTCGAAACTGTGGCCCGCTTACAACGTGCCGTGCGTCCTAACGCTGGGTATGCCCGAAGCTTGACCGTCCTTGCTCGTGCCAAAGCACACGGGTCCGTTACTAAATCCGGTTTAATTGTCGGTCTCGGTGAAAGCGATGACGAACTGACAACCGCTCTGGCCGACCTCGCATCGGTCGGGGCAGACATCGTGACCATTGGCCAATATCTGAGGCCGACCAGCGCGCACCTCCCCGTGCACCGATGGGTCCAACCGAAAACCTTTGAAATGTGGGCCGACAAGGGTCGCGAAATGGGTATTCGACACGTAGAAGCCGGTCCGCTTACGCGTTCGAGCTACAGAGCATCTGCAGCCGCTCGGGGGCTGTTAGGAACTCCCTAACTTTGACGGCGCCGTCGATACACTTCGAAGAATGGCAGCAGGTCCGCAGCTTGACGCCGCAACAGTATTGCTGCAATGGGCAACAGGCGGTCTTTTGTTTTGCTGGATCACTACCCGCCGACGTGAAGTAGGCCTTGGATACGGTTGGCTATTAAGAGCAAGCTATTTAGTCATAGCGGCCCTCGCCGCGATCGCTGGGTATCGCTGGGCAGCAGAGCCCATCCGTGACGCAGCGTCGATTGGTGTTTCCGCTGCCGCCGCTCTAGCACTGCTCCTGTCAGTCGTCCGACGGCGAACAGGGGTATCGGGACAACAACGACAACACTACGAATCGACCCAGGCGACGGCTGACCGAACTGGCATCGAACGCAACCTCAACCCTCGCGATGCCCAGGGCCCCGAATTTGACCCCCGGTGGGACCTTGCCGCTCCAATCATCGGACTGATCGGATTAGTCGCCGCCGGTCTCGGTGGCGGAGGCAACCAACTGGTGCAGACGGCACGAATTTTGGTCGGCGCAGCATTTCTGGGATCAGTTACCGACGCAATGCTTTTGGGACATTGGTATTTGGTGCAGCCGGGGCTGCGTCGAGAACCTCTGCTCGAGCAGGTCTCCTGGCTGGGAAAAATCTGGCCCCTAGAAGTAGGCCTGCTGCTTATACCTACAGGTATGTGGTCGGTGTTGTCAGGCGCAGTAGATGACGGGTATGGAGGGATGCTCGGCTGGTTCTGGGCCGCGTGTGCGGTGATGACCATCGTCTTAGTCGTCATCACCCGAGCCGCACTACGCGAACGCCAATACGCAGCAGTTATGGCCGCGACCGGTCTTTTGTACCTGGCCATCTTGACAGCTTTTGGAACTGATGTAGTTGCCCGACTGGTGTTAGAAACCTAGACAATGTCACATTCGATGAATAGAAATTGGCAACGCAAGAGCCGACAAAACGACTAGCGCCCCTTCCAATGAGGAGCCCGCTTCTCGCGAAAGGCCTCAACACCCTCCTGCGCATCCTCGCTTGTTCCGACAATCCTTCGAATGCTTTCGCCCATTCGAACTGCTTCGTTCCAACCCATTCGCTGCGAGCGAGTAGCGACCTCTTTCACAGCCCGCACTGCCAGTGGCGCCCCCTGACACAGGCGCTCAGCTAAGGCGTAAGCCTCATCTAAAAGTTCATCATGTGGAACCACCCGCCAGGCTAACCCGATCTCGACTGCACGATCAGCATCGATGTTGTCGCCCGTAAGCAAGATCTCCATCGCGTCTGCCCATGCCACCTTCGACGGGATCCTCATTGACCCAACAATGGTCGGCACTCCAACCTTTACCTCAGGCATGCCGAACACCGCTCGGTCTGAAGCTAAAAGAAAATCCGTCGCAATAGCTCCAGTTAAGCCGTATCCAATGCAAGCACCATTGACCGCGGCAACGGTTGGTTTCCAAAGCTCCAGACCGCTCTCGAAGCTATTAATCGTAGGAATTTCAAAATAACTTCCCGCCCAGGTACCGGCCGAGTTTCCTTGGCCGGGACGCAGATCGGCGCCAGCGCAAAATGCTCTTCCAGCGCCAGTCAAAACGGCCACCCATGCTTCAGGGTCGTTGTAGAACTCCAACCATGCCGCGTTGAGACACTCCCGCATCGCTCCATTGATTGCGTTGAGGGATTCAGGCCGGTTATAGGTAATGGTCGCTATATGGCCGCTTAATTTGTAGGTAGCTTCGTCGCTCATAAGTCCTGTCTTGCATCCAACGTCAAAAATATTGGCGATGATTAATCACCCGCCCTCGTGTCTAGTCCATTCGTCCACCACAATGGGGAGGTGCGACTGGTCATCCAGATCCCTTGTTTCAACGAAGCGACGACATTGCCCGAGACACTGGCTGATTTACCGCGGGTCGTTCCCGGCTTCAACGAAGTCCTTTGGCTGGTCGTCGACGACGGTTCGACCGACGCAACCGCAGAAATCGCGAAAACACACGGCGCAGACGTCGTCGTCAAACTCACTCAAAACAAGGGTCTCGCAGTAGCTTTCCAGGCAGGCCTCGACGCCTCTCTACAGCTTGGAGCAGATGTAATTGTCAACACCGACGCGGACAACCAGTACTCAGCGCAGGACATTCCGCGCCTAGTTGAGCCCATCACCCGAGGAACGGCGGACCTTGTCATCGGAACTCGAGACATCGCCAACCACGACGAGTTCTCATTTCTAAAAAAATTCTTACAGCGAATCGGATCTTGGGTGGTTCGACAGGCCTCAGCTACCGATGTTTCAGACGTCACCTCCGGGTTTCGGGCCTACAGCAAAGAAGCGGCACTCCAAGCCAACGTGGTTTCCCAATTTACTTATACCCTCGAAACTCTCATCCAGGCTGGGCGCTCCGACCTCGCGGTCGCGGACGTACCTATTAAAGTCAACCCAACAAAGCGACCTTCACGGCTCTTCGGCTCGAAGCGTCAATACATCCGAAGATCTGCCGGAACTATCTCCCGGGTATACGCAATGCACCAACCTCTACGAGTTTTCAACATTCCCGCAGCGTTATTCGGCATAGCCGGTCTAGTGCTCTTCGGTCGCTTCGGATGGTTCTACCTCGCAAGTGGGGGAGAGGGTCACGTCCAGTCGCTCATTGTTGGAGCCGTCTGTTTGTTAGTGGCGATGCAAATGCTCATGTTGGGAGTTCTGGCAGACCTACTGAGGTCTAACCGAGTAATAGGAGAGCGAGTCCTGCGACGCGTCCGCAACATCGAACTCACTGTTGCTCCTCACGCAAGCCCCGACGCTGAACCCTCCAACGAGAGCTGATCTCCGCCACGTTGGCGGCTAGCTCCCCAAACCAAGGTCAGAAGAATCAGTAGCGATATCGCGGACAGCGCCACACCAGCCTTCAAACCCGGCGGCTCATACACCAATTCGACGACGCTAGACCCCTTCGGAACCGCCACCGCTACTAACGCATGATCCGCATGGACCAGCGCACCGGACACATCGTTCACCGTTACAGTCCAACCGCTTTGTATAGCGTCAGCGACCACCAGCCAACCTGGGCCAGTGCTGGTCAGCGAAACGCTGAGACTGTCGAGTCGATCATCCACCTCGTGAATGATTGCTGTGGCACCTTGAGGATCAGTCAAGTGGTTGGACTGCTCCGACAGCACCACCACCTCAGCAGGAAGCGGCTCCTGCAAGGTAGCTATTCGCTCGGCTTGATCACGGACAACTATTCCATGCGACGCGAACCTGACTCGTTCCACCGCATTGAGGTTCTCCCAAATCGCCACATCATCGGCATAAGCCAAACGCAAGCCATCACCCGAAGGTGCCATCCCATGCAATACCGGCGCTCCAAATTCATCTGTGCGCACGGCCATGATTCCATCGTCACCGTCGAGACGAATTCGCACCAATGCTTCTCCACCAACTGGCAAACCCTCCGCGGCGACGGGAACCCAATGACGCCCAGCCGGAAGAAAGCCCCGTACGTGACGACGACCTATCCGAACTGACCCATCAGGCCCGACGATCTCGACTCTGAGTCTCGCTGCAAGATCAGTCGTGACAACATCTTCTGCTATCTCAATCTCAACCCCTCGAACGGGTTGTGACTCCACTGCAACCACCAGAGGATCTCCTGGATCAACCCGTGTCACAGTATTTCCCTGAGAAAGTTCGAAGGGAGTCCCTGGTAACGGAAAATCGACTTGAGTTACCAGCCAACCCACTGCCATTCGATCCAAAATCGTCGATTTCAAACGACCTACATCAAGAAATTCCAAAAAAGAAAACGTGTAGGAACGATTTAGAGCTTCTGGGTCGACCGCAACTAACAAGTCTCGCCAAGTGGGTTGATGGAAGACGTGACCGGTGACAGTTCGAATCCCGTAATGAGTTGTTGTGCCCGCGTAAAACGCCAAATCATGAGTAGCGATCCGATCCCCGGAGGCTTCAGTCGCAAGAAAATCGTGGGCAGGTGTCTGCGGATAGTGGCGTTCGGGAACTTCGTTAGGCCAGAACGGGGAAACGAAGAGAAGTATTTCAATAGCAGCCACACCCGCTACAACAACGGGCAGGAAAACTTTTAAGCGCGTGCGGCGAGCAGCTGTGATGCAACCGATCACGACGGTTGCGGCAATTACTGCGACGACTACGGCAGTCGCGACATCAGATAGATGACCTTCCCTCGATGCGACCCGCAACACATGCCAAATACCCAAAACAGTGACCGCGAAAACAACCCAAAGTCCTAGCGACCGAAACCGGCTAACTGGGCTGCTTACTTGGCCGCCGTCACCTCGAGCATCTGCAGTGACTGCCTCCAACCCTAAACCGACCAGAATTGCCAGTAACAGCAGCCAGATAGAACGCATCCGCCCCACAAAATTTGTGTCAAATACAGGCAAATTTTGGGCAAAAGCCAAGAGTGGTCCTCCGCCAAAGATGAGTGCTGTAGTCGCTGCTAACAAGCCGCTAGTGATGACCTTTGTTGAGCGTGAAACTGATGGCGAAGGTCGCCAAAAAATAGCCACCACGGCCAATACCAACGCTCCCGCTCCCAGAAAAGCGCAAGTTTCGATGTAGTTACGGTCGCCGTAAAAAAATCCTTGAGCGTGCGAACCAAAGGCGGTCGGTATCGCAGCCGTCGCCATCAACGACGGGGACAGATGATCGGTAGAACTCTGAGCGCGATGACTTAAGTCGGTTGCCCCTATTTGACTTAGAAAAGGTAAAAGTTGCCAGGCCGCTAACCCAGCCCCCAAAGCGACTGAGCCTCCAACAGTGCCCATTAGACGCATGGTTCGTCGGTCGGATTGAGGTTGGTTGAGGGAACGCAAAAGGACCCAGATCAACATCAGACCGACGCCCCAAGCAGTGAGCGCCGGAAAACCAGCCAACAACATTGAGCCCGTCACCAAAGAAATGGCGACGCACGAAGAAAGGTCGCGTCGACGCAGATACCGTTCGGCCGCCCACAGCAGCCAGGGCAAATAAGCCCCAACATGACTCTGAGGCCAATTGGACCAGACCGTTTGAAACCCACTGAAGGAGTAAACAAAGCCCGAAACCAAAGAGGCTGCTTGTGAAACTCCCAACCTGCGAAGCAGAAGGAAGACCCCAGCTATAGCGACGCATAGCTCCGCCAGCTTTGCCCATGCCGGAGCTACTCGATCTGGCACTACGAGAAATGGCACGTTCAGCGGGTCGAAAAGGCCCTGATGAGGGACTGCCGCGAGTGGTGTTCCGCCTGCTGGAAAAGGGTTCCACATAGCCAGATCGCCATCTAGGAGCCTGCGGTGAAATAATTCTTGCGCTGGAAACCCAGAATCCACGGGGTCCGCCACCGGGATAGACGTCAGCTCAAGGTCTATTGGTTGGCTCTCGTTCCACGGGGCCCAACGCAAAACGGTGTCAGAGCGCAGAAATGTGCGCGCGCCTGTTAAGGGCAGCCCCAAGCTAATTATCACGGTTAGAGCGACAATCCCCAGGGTCCAACGAGCGGCCCTACTGACGCGTCGTTCCTTCACCCCAAAATCGCTCTTTCGCAATAGCTGCGGTAAGGCGAACGCGGCATCGCCTCGATCGTGTGAGCGATCTCATCTCCCGATACGAAACCCATATTGAATGCGACCTCTTCGAGACACGCGACCTTGTAGCCCTGCCTTTTTTCGATTGCGGCAATGAAGTTGGAGCTGTCAAGCAGGCTTTCATGAGTGCCTGAATCAAGCCAGGTGATGTTCCTTTCCAGTTCGACCGCACGCAATTCGCCGTCGTTAAGAAAACTCAAGTTGAGATCAGTGATTTCCAGCTCACCTCGAGCGCTCGGTTCAAGGTCTTTAGCTCGAACCACAGCGGTGCCGTCGTAAACATACAGACCAGGGACAGCGAGATCACTTCGAGGGTCATCGGGTTTTTCTTCGATCGAAAGCACAGCCCCAAATTCGTCGAATTCGATCACTCCGTAGCGTTGCGGATCATCTACCGGGTACCCCCAAATAACCGCACCGCCGTCGTGATTAGCGACTTCGTGGTCGAGGCCGATAGGGCCATGAAAAATGTTGTCACCAAGCACCAGAGTAAATGGCTCGCTTTGAATAAAGTTCTCGCCAATTACCACTGCTTGTGCGATACCACCGGGCTCTGGTTGCGCCCCATACGACAGATCCACCCCCCACTGGTGGCCATCGCCGAGTACCTCTCGAAAAACCGGTAGATCGTGGGGAGTGCCGATCAAGTGAATTTCTCTGATGCCCGCGTTCATCAGCGTTGCCAACGGGTAATAAATCATCGGCTTGTCATAAACGGGCTGCAACTGCTTACTTGAAACCCGACTTAACGGAAATAAACGGGTTCCCGCGCCACCAGCAAGCATCATGCCCCGCATAGACAAGACCCCTGCATACCGCAACTAGTCACGTTTACCAGTCTGGCGCAGCTTTAGCCCTCAAGTGCGTCGGCACCATCAATCGATGACAACAACAACGTCGCCCGCACCGACCGTGTCGCCCGCAGCGACCTTTACCTCGCTTACCGTCCCCGACTTATCCGCGTTGATGTTGTTCTCCATTTTCATGGCCTCCAACACCACGACGGCATCGCCCTCACTGACTTCTTGACCTGCCTGGACGAGCACCTTCACAATCGTTCCCTGCATAGGCACAGTGACGTGACCCGACCCGGCTTTGGCTCCGCTATCACGCGATGCCGAACGGCGAACCTTTGTGGGCTTTTGGTTGACAGCCACTCCCGCCGACTCCGGTACCCACGCAGCGACCTCAAAACGCTTACCGTTTACCTCAAGAACCACGTCCTTGCGAACGCTCGGATCCTCGTCACCGGTACTTTCCGCAGCGGCACCAGATTTTCCCGAAACCTCCGCCAGGTCCAGCGAGTCTTCAACCCACTTTGTGCTGTGTTCACCGGCCCGAAAATCGGGACTAGCCAAAATGGCCTTATGGGCGTTAGTCGTAGTCGCTATGCCTCCGACCTCCAACTCAACAAGGGCGCTTCGCATTCGTTCAATGGCAGTTGGCCTATCTGACCCCCAGACAATGAGTTTGCCGACCAAGTTGTCGTAGAACTGCGAAACAACATCACCGGCTTCATACCCGCCGTCCCAACGAATACCAAAGCCCTGCGGTAACCGCAGGCTACTGATGGTTCCAGGCGATGGAAGAAAGCGCCCACCTGCTGGGTCTTCCGCGTTAATTCTTACTTCGATGGCGTGACCGTTGCATTCGACGTCATCTTGGGTAAATGACAACGACTCGCCCGCCGCGACACAGATCTGCTCTCGAACCAGATCAATGCCTGATACCAACTCGCTGACAGGGTGCTCCACCTGCAACCTGGTGTTCATCTCTAGGTAGTAGAACTCGCCCTCTTGAAATAGAAATTCGACGGTTCCAGCGTTGGTGTAATCGCAGCCTTCAGCAACAGCTACTGCCGCTGCGCCCATCGCTTGCCGAACTTCGTCCGGGAAATTCGGTGCCGGGCTTTCTTCAATCAGTTTCTGATGCCGCCGCTGTGCAGAACAGTCGCGCTCGCCGAGCCACACGACGTTGCCATGCTGATCGGCAATTATCTGCATTTCTATGTGCCGGGGCCACGTCAAGTAACGCTCCAGATAACACTCATTCCGTCCAAAAAAACTCTCCGCTTCCCGTTGAGCGGATTCCAGAGCGTCATCGACTTCCTCATCTGATGACACCACTTTCATGCCACGTCCCCCGCCCCCATAGGCGGCCTTTATGGCAACGGGGTAGCCGTGCTCTGCGCCAAAACGACGAACCTCATCAGGATGCTGAATGATCTCCGTGGTTCCAGGCACCCCTTTGACCCCAACTTTTTCCGCGGCGAGACGCGCCGAAATCTTGTCACCCATCACCTCGATCGCCTCGGGTGGCGGCCCGATGAAGATCACACCCCGGTCAGTAATTGCTCGAGCAAATTCCGCATTCTCGCTATAGAACCCGTAGCCCGGATGAACCGCCTCAGCGCCACTTTGCTCGATAGCGTTCAGGATGGCTGGTGTGTTCAAATACGAATCAGCCGCAGTCTCACCGCCGAGGGCGTATGCCTCGTCGGCAAGCCGAACATGCAACGCATTGCGATCAAGCTCGCTGTACACAGCCACGCTGGTGATACCTAACTCGCGACAAGCGCGAATAACCCGTACGGCTATTTCTCCACGATTAGCGATCAGAATCTTCGAAAACACAAGTTCGGCCTTCCGAGCACGGACGTACGACCTGCAATCGTGCCACACTCAAGTGCTTCTTCCCATCTGACTGGTTTTCTTTCGTAAATAACAGCACTTTGAGGTAAGTACGCTCAGGCCTGTGGAAAGCCACAGGTTTGATGCGGTGGAGGGAACTCGCTTCCAAAACGTGGTCTGGGTGCCCGAGATTCCCTCCACAAACACTGCGCTACTGGAACTCGCACGAAAAGGGAGAGACGAAGGCGAGGTGCTGATAGCGGACCTTCAAACACAAGGTCGCGGCCGTAGAGGACGTGTGTGGATGGCTCCACCTGGAACATCGCTCATGATGTCTGTTCTTCTCCGGCCACCGTCGGATTCAGTCCCGGTGCACAGCGCTTCACTGATTACCTCGGCGCTTGCTGTCGCCGCGGTTAACGCGGTGCGAGACACCACAACGGTCAAGCTGGGTATCAAGTGGCCGAACGACCTTGTAGTAGACAGTCCGACTGACGCTCCCGCGGGTCTCGGCTATCTAAAGGTGGCAGGCATCTTGACTGAAACCCTGATCGTCGACTCGGCTATTTCAGCCTTGGTGGTGGGCATGGGGCTGAACACCGGTTGGGGACCGGTGCCGCCTGAATTGGAACAAGTTGCTACAAGTCTGGACGTGCTGGCTGGTTCGCCCGTCGATCGACCAAACCTGGCTCACAAGATTCTTCAAAACTTTGAAAACAAATATTCAGATCTGCTTCAACCATGGGGCAGCGAAACCCTGCTCGAAGAAATCCGGTACCACTCGAGCACGCTTGGACGCCGCGTGCGAGTTCACCTAGATCACTCTCAGGAAACTCGTGTGCTCGAAGGGCGCGCCGTTGACTTAACCAAAAGCGGCGAACTCGTCATCGAGACCGACAAAGGTGACCTGCAAACCATTTCTGTAGCTGATGTGGAACACCTGCGGTTTGACGCGCGCTGACCAGCGACGCCAAGTAAGCAATACCCTAGGTCTGCATGGCTGAGGTAGTCCCATCCGAAAGCATTGAAGGTGTCTACGTTGTGACCCCTGAGGTATACGACGACGAACGCGGGTTCTTCGTCGAGACGTACCGACGCGAATGGATTCCGAGCGGCTCACGAGAAATGATTCAGGCCAACCGAGGGGATCGGCAAAGCGGATGCGTCGTAGGTTTGCACTATCACCTGCACCAGGCTGATTACTGGTATGTGCCTTTCGGGACCGTCCGTGTCGTTCTGCACGATCTCCGCATGGGATCGCCGACCGACGGGGCCACTCAACAGACCGACTTGCACGGAAATCAGCATCGCGGCATCTACATCCCGCCCGGAGTAGCACACGGATTTTCGACCCTGACTGATGCAACCATCACCTACTTGGTCGATAACTACTACAACCCCGCAGACGAGCTAGGGCTGGCCTGGAATGACCCTGAAATCGGGGCCGATTGGGGCCTGAAAGACCCCATCTTGTCCACCCGAGACCAATTGAACCCGCTTCGAAACGACATCGATGACGCGGTTCGCCCGCACTACGGCCTGCGGAACTGATCGCGCGATGAAAGTCCTCGTAACCGGCGGCGCTGGCTTTATTGGGTCGAACTTTGTCAGATATTTGTTGGCCAACAGCGACGACGAAATCACTATCGTCGATTCGCTCACATACGCAGGTAGCAAAGACACACTGACTGATTTCGCCAAAAACCCTCGCGTCCAGTTCATCAAAGGTGACATTTGTGACCGCGAACTCGTGGCCTCGGCTATGGATGGTCATGAAGCCGTCGTTCATTTTGCAGCGGAGAGCCATGTCGACCGTTCTATCGATGGCTCCGATCGCTTTGTAATCACAAACTGTCTCGGCACCAACGTCATGTGCGATGTAGCCAATCAGGTGGGGATAGATCGCTTCATCCATATCTCCACCGACGAAACTTACGGTTCTCGAACTCAAGGTTCATTCTCCGAAAATGACCGTCTCGAACCGAGCAGCCCCTACTCAGCGTCGAAAGCCAGTTCAGATTTAATCGCGCTCGCCCATCACACCACTCATGGCCTACCGGTCATTATCACCCGCTCCTCCAACAACTACGGACCGTTCCAATTCCCAGAAAAGCTGATACCTCTGTTCGTTACCAACTTGCTCGATGGATTGACGGTCCCCCTATATGGCGATGGCAGCAATGTTCGAGATTGGATTCACGTTGATGACAACTGCAACGCAATCGAAAGTATTCTCCGTTCCGGGAACATCGGACAGATATACAACGTCGGCGCTGGAAACGAGGTTTCGAATCTTGAGTTGACAAAGACGCTCATTGAACTGTGCGATCGAGACGAGTCCGCAATCATGCACGTCGAAGACCGAATCGGGCATGACTTCCGCTACTCGGTCGACTCGAGCTTGGTTCGCGAACTCGGCTGGAAACCAGAAGTAGACCTTCGTCCAGGGCTTGAAGCGACCGTTCACTGGTACCGCGACCACGAAACCTGGTGGCGCCCCAAAAAGGCATGAGACCAGTGACCCTCACCAACGTCATCGCCTCGGCGTCCCGGTACACCCCGCTAGTTAGAAACTTCGCAAGAAGGGAACTCAAAGCCAGATACAAACGGAGCCTGTTGGGTTGGACTTGGTCAATGCTTAGTCCGCTATCCACGATCCTTGTGTACAGCCTCGTCTTTTCGGTTTTCTTCCGGGCGTCGCCACCTCCGGCTGGAAATGGCACCCAAAATTTCGCGGTCTTCTTATTCACAGGTTTGGTTGTCTGGCTGTTTTTTGCCGGAATGATCAACGGCTCTATGGGATGGCTTAGCTCAGTCGGTGACCTTCGACGAAAAGTCTTCTTTCCACCCGAGACAGCGATTTTCGGGAGCGCAGTAGCCCTTGGAGTGCAATCGGCTATTGAAGCCGGTGTTCTCTTGTTGGTCATGGTCTTATTGGGCAATGTCGGTCTGCCGACTCTGGTACTGCCAGTGGTGCTGCTACTAGCAGGGCTCTTCGGCCTTGGCATCGGATTTTTTGTTTGCGTCTTGAACACCCACTACCGCGATGTGCAGTACCTCGTCGGGATCGTCCTCAATGCTGTCTTCTTTCTCGTACCCATCGTCTATCCCATTGACATCATTCCCGAACAGCACTGGGGCCTACCGGTAAGAAAGATCGTTGAGTGGAACCCAATCAATCAGTTCATCGCCGCAGCCCGAGACTCGGCATATCTAGTTGAGTGGCCAAGCGCGACACGATGGCTTGCCCTTGTCGGCTACTCCACAGTGGTTTTTGGTCTCGGTTGGCGGTTCTTCGCGCGGCGGTCAATGCAACTGAGCGAGGACATGTGAACTCGATCATCTCCGCACACGACGTATCAAAGCACTACAGGATCCACCGCGACCGCCCCGGCTCCCTGAAAGAGGCCGTAGTGCGGCGGGGAAGAAGCCGCACGATCCGAGATTTTTGGGCGTTAAAAGACGTTTCCCTTGAAATAGAACGCGGGTCATTCTTTGGCCTCATCGGGCACAACGGATCCGGTAAGACCACCTTGCTCAAACTCATGGCCGGGATTCACGAACCCACCAGCGGACATCTCGCAGTTAATGGCCGCGTATCCGCGCTCCTCGAACTTGGTTCTGGATTCCACCCTGAACTGAGCGGAAGGGAAAACATATATCTCAATGGAGCAATTCTGGGCTTAAGCCGAAAGGAAATGAACCTAGCTGTCGATGGGATCATCGAGTTCAGCGACATCGGTGACTTCATCGATGCGCCGGTGAAAATTTTGTCTAGTGGAATGTATGTGCGCCTCGGATTCGCAGTTGCAGTACATGTCGCGCCCGAAATTCTTCTTATCGACGAGGTAATCGCTGTGGGCGACGAGGCCTTTCAGAGAAAATGCCTTGAGCATCTATATGAGCTTCGCCGTGCAGGAACCACCATCGTTCTTGTGTCTCACTCGTTACCACTGGTCGAAGGACTGTGCGACGAAGTTGGCTGGCTAGATCACGGCAACCTTATGGAGGCGGGTGAAGCAACTGAAGTTTGTTGGTCGTACCTTGACGCAGTCAACGCAGCAGAGGCCGAAAAATTGAGAGACGAGGACGGTGACCAGATACACACCGACACGTCGCTCACCGAAATAGAAGTTCGTCGGGGTAGCGGAGAAATACGTATCTTTCACGTGGACTTCCTCGACGGTCAATGGCTCGCGAACCCGCTTCCGAGCTCGGGAAATGCCCTCGTCATTCGACTCTGGTACGAAGCGGAAAGCTCAGTTACCGACCCTGTTTTCGCGATGAAACTGCATCACGCAACGGGCGTCCACCTGGCATCTCCCAACAGTGCACTGCAGCAGCTCCAAACGAACACCATCGGCCCCGGACGTGGATATGTGGACTTCATCATGGAGGAACTCACACTTCTCTCAGGCGACTATCTCCTTTCCACATCAATCACCGATCGTGACCGCATGCACGTTCATGATGCGTGGGAACGGTCGCATTCCTTGCGCATCGTCCCTGGCTCTTCTCTTGAACGTGAAGGCATGACAGACCTGCGTGGAACCTGGCAACCACCCGTTTCTCACGAAAAGGGTGCTCCAGGCCATCCGAACCGTTAATGCGTGAGCGCGGCCATCAAACCGAACACCCCGCGTACAATGACCCAGGATCGCAAAGACGGGCTGTCAACAAACGGTTGGAGTTACATCGATGGGTTCGATCAAATCACCAACAACAGATGACTTGAGTGCGGACAGTTCCGCTGGTTCTTCCCCAGGTGGACGAGAAGTACTGCGCATAGGTGTGATTCTTCCCACCGAAGAACGGCATCCAGTGAGATGGCTTGCGGCGCGGGCCCTTGGCGCAGAACTTGCGTGGCGTAATTCACCTACTGATCTCCAATGGTTCGTTAAAGCACCAACAGCTTCACCCTGGCTTCATGACACCACGGTTGCTATCAACACTGTGCCTGAAAATGTTTCAGAAATGGGCGGTGAACTGGATGTCGTTGTCGGTTTCATTGATTCCGATAACACGTACGAGTTTTGGGTAGATCCAGCGTCGGCGGAAATGACTATGGACGACGCGGTTGCACTTATTCCCCGCTACCTGACACCGAGCCTGGTGGAAGACGCGCACCCGGCTCCGTCTCTCAGCGAATCAATTCTTGTTGATGTCACCACTCGATGTTCAGACGTGGTCGCCGCCGAGGTCTCTCGCCACGCCCTTTCGAGATCACTCCCTATTTCACTCATCGGCCCCTTGGACGAACAGTCCCACTTCGCGACACAACTTGCCCGACATGACCAAAGCGCAATTGACGTCGGAACTGATCTTGATCCAGAACAATTCGGGTCCCTGATCCAACGCTCAGCCGTGGTCGTCACGGGCGACGCCGCTCTTCATCACCTAGCTCGAGTTCTTCACGGCAGGACCGTGCTCCTCGAAGCTGACATTGATGATCAGCACATGCAACGCGACCTGTGGAGAGCAGTATCGGACCCTTCGGGTGATCGACGACACTTTTCAATTGAACAAAAAATGGGCCGATTAGCCGAGATAGTCGAGCAAACCGCACTTCTTCGCCTAGGCAGGTCGCTCTCGGAGCGAACGATTGAGCAAGAAAGTGAACGCAACCAGCAACTCATGATGCTGGGACACCAACAATCAGTGCATTGGATGCAGCAACGACGCCGGTCACAACACACCATCGACGAACTGCGCTATGCGCTGAGACAATTAGAAGAGGAACGAGACACCGCCCTAACCGATGCTGCAACCAGTCGACTTGAGCTACGAACCCAGCATCGCAGACTAAATGAACTGGAGATGCGCGTCGCCCAGCTAGACCAGGGGCCGGCCCGTCTGCAACGCACTGTTGACTGGTCCAGTGTGATCTCGCAAATAGAACGCGATCTCCTAGCTGTTCTTCGCTGGCTCCGGAGGCAACTCGGCCGCTGATGAACGCTCCCACCGAAAAACACGTCACTATTTTCCTTGACGCGGTGCCAAGGCCAGGCGTCGACCCCACTGGTTGGAGAACAGAACAGATCTGCAAAGCCTTCTTGAGCAGCAGTGCCGAGACCAACCTCGTTCTTCACGGCCCGACCGACGGCCTTGAAAGTCTTTACGGCCTAAGAGTCGAAACCACAGGCCTTGACGCTACCCGATGGTGGAAAGCCAACAGGAGCGACATCGTCGTCCTATGCGGAGGCGGATTCGCGCACCGAGCGGCAGCCCTATGCCGTGTTCACCGACCCTCCGCTCAGATCATCGTTGATAGTTCTTGTCTTTTATCGCTGCAACGACCAGATCTGTCGCTGGCGCTCATCGCCGAGGCAGAACACTCGGGGCGTGACACCGTGGCGAGTCTTCGTCGCCAACGTGATCGAGAATTACTGGCCCAAGTCGATGAGATCTGGGTGTGCTCGAACTCAGAACTAAAAGAAGTTGAGGCGGTTGGTTCCCAGGCGAAGATTCGCGTCGTTCGACCACCACAAATTCGGTTCCCCACTTCCTCAGGAACGCGGCCTCTTCTGCTTGCTGCGCCACACCGCGAGTTCGGTGACCCCGATCTCGCATCGGTTCAACACTTCATCGAGGAAATAGCGCCGCGTCTCGATCCGACTATCGGCAAACCTTTAATAGTCACAGAACGCGCTTTCGGCGCTTGGAGTGACCGCGACGACCGCCTTGAGTTTGTCGAAAGAAACGGCCCCCTAATTGACGTCCTCCGCGAAGCATCCATGATTGTTGCAGCGCGCGACACGGGACCAACAGCTTGGGCTCAACTACTAGCAGCTCGAGCCGTCGGGATACCGATCGTGGCCACACCACAAGTAGCGCTCCACGTTGATGAGCCGACCCAATGGGACCTAGAAATAGTCCATAGCTCCGACATTGGGCCAGCAATGCTACGAGCAACCGCGCGAAGACGAGTTCCCCCCAGACCAGCTGCCGAGCCGACGGGACTTCAAGACGCGCTTACAGCGGTCGGGGTCACAGCAGCGGTTGATGAAGAGGAAATAAGCGACTGGTTGATGTCCTCCGGCACTGGCAGACGCCACCGCATGGACCTCAAACAGTATCGGCGATCACGAACGGAAGCTGAAGCGGATCCTGACACTGACCCAGGAACTCATTTAGAGATTCGTCCGCTCATCTCAATTCTCACCCCCGTGTACAACACGCCGCTAGATGTTCTTGAAGAAACCATCACATCGGTTCGCACCCAAACATATGAACGTTGGCAGCTATGTCTGGTCGATGACTGCTCCGACGATGACGATGTCAGGGCGCTATGCCTCGAATTCGCGTCAACCGATGCACGGATTGTTTTTGCTGAGCGAAATAAAAACGGGGGAATCGCGCAAGCATCCAACACAGCCTTTGACGTTTCAGAGGGCCAATATGTGGCGCTGTTAGATCACGACGACCTCCTTCGGCCTGATGCACTCACCGAAGTCGTGAGAGCCATCAACGAGTTCCCAGACGTCGAATTCCTTTATTCAGACGAAGACAAACTCTTCAGCGATGGGTCCTACGACCACAGTTACGCAAAGTCTGGGTGGTCGCCAGATCTGCATCTGTCCTACAACTATGTCTGCCACTTCGCCGTGTTTAGTCGCGATTTAATCAACCGAATCGGTGGTTGGCGAGGAGGCTTTGATGGAGCGCAAGACTACGACCTTGCACTTCGCGCCACCGAAAACACCAACCAAATAGTTCACATACCTCGGAACCTTTATCACTGGCGAGTCTTGCCAGGGTCGACCGCTGCTGGCGTATCAGAAAAATCAGGCGCTTGGGCTGCCGGGCAGCGTGCCCTCACAGCCGCTCTCGATCGAAGAGGCATCGAAGGCAACGTAGAAGAAGGCATCGATGCGGGTACATACAACGTCAGGTACCCCGTTGTGGGCCTACCACGCGTGGGAATCATCATCCCGACCCGCGATCGCTACGAACTCATCTCGGAATGCGTGCGCGGCATCGCAGAGACCACTTCGTGGCCCGAAGTCGAAGTGATGGTCGTCAACAATGAGAGCACCGATTCGAACACGCTCGAATGGATGGATAGGCATAACGGGCCAGTCATTGATTATCCACACCAGTTCTCTTACGCGCGGATGATGAACATGGCTGCGGAGCAAATTGATTGCGATGTCCTGCTGTTCCTTAACTGCGATATCGCGATCACCAAACCTGATTGGATCGACGCGATGATTGGCCATGCGCAGCAACGCCGAGTAGGGGCCGTAGGAGCTCAACTGAGTTACCCCGATGGGCGCATTCAACATGAAGGAATAACGGTGGGCGTCGGGGGAGTGGCGGTCAACACCAATTCTCGCGGCTACTTCAGTATCGGAAATCTTGTGCGCAATTCGTGGGCACTAACGGCGGCGTGTCTGATGGTCCGTACAGACGTGTTTTGGGAAGTGGGAGGATTCGAGGAGCGACTCCGCGTCGCCTTCAATGATGTCGACCTGACTTTGCGGATTCACCAACTGGGGTATGACCTCGTGTATCAGCCTCACGCCGCGCTGCTGCATCAAGAATCTGCTTTACGGGGTTCCTTGCACCCCACCGAGGACGAAGATTTCTTCAAGAGGCGTTGGGGCAACCCATTAGATCAAGACGACCCGTACTACAACCCGAGACTCTCCCGGCACGCCCAGTACTACTTCGCGGATGAGGTAAAACAAGTTTGGTTGCCTCGCGGACACCCCTTGGCATGAGTCATGCAACCGCTAAGACCCCCACACCTCCACCAACCGGCGAGCCCAAATTCGCGATATTGCCAAATGCCGTAACAGCGCCCCTAGCATCGACCACTAGGTACCCACCCGGTGTGCAGATCAATCCCACCGCATCAACTCTCCCAAGATCGTTAGGCGAACCGAAATATTCAACGTCGCCGGCGGGATAAACCCGCCCGTCGCAATCGAGAAACAAATAACCGCGACCGTCGGGAGCAGCAGCGAAATCGACCACGCGTAGATCATCGACTGGATGTTGGTCCACTAGAGCGCCGTGGAATGGGGCAGCACCGAAGGTATGGACTCCGCCGCGAGCATCAACAACCCAATAGCCATCAGCATTAGCGGTAGGTTCAACCCGCACAGCGGCCGCTGAGCTCTCAGCCACCTGTGGCACACCATTCATAAAATGCGCGTTACCAAAGCTGAAAACGCTGCCTTCTGAATCGATCACCCAGTACCCGACGCCCGCCGGCGAGGCCGCAATATCAACGGGAGGCGCAACCATATCTAGCGCAGCTAAATCACCCAACGCTCTCGCCGTCCCGTGCGCCTGAATATGACCACTTGACTCAAGCACCAGACATCCTTGACCATCGCGTGTATTCGCGATCGCGACAGGGCGCGACGTGAGATCAAGCCTGATCTCACTCACCTCATCTTGGAACTGCAACAACCGGTAATCGGAGGTAAGCATCCAATAGCCGCGCAACGTCACTTCGCGAGCCTATGTGAGGTCGACCTTTAGTCTGCGTCACAGCCGGGCTAGTTTGGCTGCCTAATGAAGATTTACACTAAGACTGGCGACGACGGCACTACCGGCCTTTTCTATGGTGGCAGAGTCGACAAAGGTTCAGTGCTTCCCACCGCATACGGAGCAGTTGACGAAGCTCAAGCCGCTATCGGCCTCGCCCGCGCAGCGGTTACCGACTCTGAATTGGACGGCCTCCTCACAACATTGTGTCGAGACTTGTACGTCGCCATGGCCGAGTTGGCAACTCTCCCCGAAAACCGAACAAAACTTGAGCACGGTGTCACGCTTGTAACCACAGAAATGGTGACTGCATTGGAATTGCTAATCGATGATGTCAACGCCCGATTCGAAGCTCCCGCTGAATTCACAGTTCCTGGCCAGACAGAACTTTCGGCCCGACTTGACTGGGCACGAGTCATCGTACGACGAGCCGAAAGGGCAAGCCTTGCTGCGCACCTGCCGGACTCTCACGTGTTGCCCTATCTCAATCGACTTTCCGACCTTCTGTGGACTCTGGCACGCTGGCAGGAGGGTCAATCCTTGCTGAGTCGCGAATCTTGAACACTGGTCTGGCACGAGAGGAGAGCTGTGCCCAACGTATTACCGATTTCTTCCATGGTTGTCGCATCAGGAGCGGACGACGAAAGCGTTGCCCGAGATCGCCCCACCACAGGAAATGACCTCGAAACTCTTGGAGTGAGTGACAGTTTTCTCGCGGCAAGTGGATTCGAGGCAAAGCTAGGGCAAGCCGCCCTTCTGCCCGAACAGGGCCCTGTGGTCATCGCAATCGGACTAGGAACTGAAGAACTCACCGCCGCTGATGTTCGGTCGGCTGCGGCGTCCCTTTCGCGGGCGTGCGAACAACTCGAGTCAGTCACCACATTGTTGCCCCTAGTGGCAGCCCCAACGCTCGGGGCAGAGGTGGCGCTCCAAGCAGTTATCGAAGGATTCCTCCTAGCGTCTTACCGATTCGATGAACTCAAAGGGTTTCCCGAATCTGGGTCACGCCTCAACAGAATCACCTTGATCGCGCCGGACGGGATTGACAGTGACGTTGTGTTAAAGAAGGCAGGCGCAGTCGCAGACGCGATCGCGCTCGCCCGAGATCTTGTGAACCGTCCAGGAGGTTCTCTTACCGCAGTCCAGCTGGCGGACGAAGCAGTAGCAGTCGCTGACTCCTCTGGACTCGAAGTAGAAGTTTGGGACCGAGACCGACTTACGGAAGAAGGATGCGGCGGCATACTTGGAGTGAACGCAGGATCTTCGGAGGAGCCCCGTCTCGTGCGACTGATATGGCGCCCCAAAGGTGAAAGTCGCGCCACGTTGCATCTCGTGGGCAAAGGCATCACCTTCGACACAGGTGGGTTAAACCTCAAATCATTTGAGGGTATGAAAGAAATGAAGATCGATATGGGTGGCGCAGCCGCCGTTATTGGAGCGATGAGCGCCATCTCTGCGTACTCGCCGGACATCACCGTCGTAGGTATCTGCTGCTGTACCGACAACCAGCCCGGTCCCAATGCAACCAAACCCGGCGATGTCTTACATATACGAAACGGGAAGACCGTTGAGGTGTTGAATACCGATGCAGAGGGTCGCCTGGTTCTCGCAGATGGGCTGTCTCTAGCTGCGGAAGATAAGCCGGACTTAGTGATAGACCTGGCCACCCTGACTGGCGCTTGCCTGGTCGCATTGGGTCAAAAGTATGCAGGTCTTATGGGGAATGAC
>ERZ651768.996-NODE-996-length-21015-cov-10.429267_pt1 | contig 21015 bp, 13 predicted proteins | sample MGYA00514754_ERZ651768 | MGnify/ENA metagenome assembly ERZ651768
CCCTTCCGCGCCGTAGGTTTGCAGTGCAATCGGCCCGGGCTTGAGCAGGTACGGCTTGGGGTTTTTGTGGGTGAAATTAACGATCTGTCTGCCGTTTAGCCAAACCTCGATGTGTGAGTCGACGATTCGGATACGCAGCGAGTTCCACTTCAGCGCCCTGCGGATTTTGTCGTGTTCGTCGCCCTTGGCAAGCCAGTCGTCGAGATACAGCCCAACCGGCTCGCCAGCAGCACCCCGCCCGATATTCACCTGGTACGGCCGCCCCACCCCGCGTTCGGTTGGCCGCCGCAGATACACGCCGCTGTTATACTTGCCGTGCTCGTCTATCTTGAAATCCAACTTCAGCTCAAAGTCACGGTAATGCCGCTTAGTTTGCAGTATGCCCGAGCGCTTGGGATCGCCGTCCTGACCGGTGACAAGCTCGCCCTTGACCACTGTCCATTTTGCCGAGCCAATCGTCTCCCAGCCATCGAGTGTGTCGGCAGCCAATAACGACTTGAACCCCGTATCGGCACGCTGCCCCGTGACTGGCGACAAAGCGAGCCAACTGATGGCTGCAACAATTAATGAAAAGCAATTCAACACAGGGCGGTGGCACCTCTGCGCTTGGCCATAAGCATTGCACCAAGACGACAGTGGGGATCGGGGTAATTGCACGCGGGCTTTGTACGCACGGAAGCTCAAAAAGGCAACGACCGGCTGGAGATGAGGCCGATTCTTTACATGACAAATGGGAAGGCAGCTGCTACCAAGCGGTGTCACAGAAAATGGCGCGTGTCATCTCCATTTTGGCAGCAGTTTTCCTTAGCAGCATGGTACAGGGGGCGGAGCTGGACTTTGCCCGCGACATTCGACCGGTGTTGTCGGATGCCTGCTACCATTGCCACGGCCCCGACGCCAAGGCCCGCAAGGCCAAGCTACGCCTGCACGACCGCGCAGCGGCGATAGAGTCCGGCGTGCTGACGGACGGCGAAATGCTGCATCGGCTCACGAGCAATGACCAGAAAGAGCGCATGCCGCCGGCGGACTCCAACCGCCCGTTGCGTGACAAGGATAGGGCCAAGCTCGTGAACTGGCTCCAGGCCGGTGGCTCCTGGCCAAGCGACGACCGGCACTGGGCCTTTGTGCCGCCTAAGAGGCCACGCTTGCCCAAGGTGCGAGACGCCGGCTGGCCGCGCAACGGCATCGATCGTTTTGTGCTGGCACGGCTCGAGCGCGAGGGGCTCGTGCCATCCCCCGAGGCCGACAAGGCCACCCTGCTCCGTCGCGTGACGCTGGATCTCACCGGACTGCTGCCAACGCTCGGAGAACTCGACGCATTCCTGGACGATGATTCGCCCGTGGCCTACGCGAGGGTGGTGGATCGCCTGCTCGACTCGCCGCGTTACGGCGAGCACATGGCGCTAGGATGGATGGAGGCATCGCGCTACGCGGACACCGATGGCTACCAGAACGACCGACTGCGCTACATGTGGGTGTGGCGCGATTGGCTGATCAAGACGCTCAACGATAACATGCCATTCGACCGGTTCATCACCGAGCAGATGGCGGGTGACCTGATTCCGGACAGAAACTTTTTCACCCAGGTGGCCACCGGCTTCAACCGCAACCACCGCATCAACTCCGAGGGCGGCTCGATTCCAGACGAGTGGATCGTCGAATACGTGGCCGACCGCGTGGAGACTATGGGCACGATGTTACTCGGGCTCACGCTCACCTGCTCGCGCTGCCATGATCACAAGTTCGACCCAGTCACACAAAAGGACTTCTACCGGCTTTTCGCCTTCTTCAACAACATCGACGAGGCCGGCCTTGGGCCGAACAATGGCAACAGCCCGCCGTTCATCAAGGTGCCCAAGAGTTGGCCGAACCTGTCGGCGCAGGAGACCGAGTTTGTGGTGCCCGCGCCGATGGAAATCAAGGTGGTGCAAACCTCCGTGCCGCGTCCGCAACCCGGCACGCAAGATACGGTGATGGTGCTGCACGAACTGGCGAAGCCACGCGAAACGTATCGACTCGAGCGCGGCCTGTATGACCAACCGGACAAGTCGGAGCGGCTGCATCCGGCCACACCCCCGGTGCTCAGCTCTTGGAATGATCAATGGCCGCGCAACCGCCTCGGCCTCGCGCAGTGGCTGGTGGATTCGGCGCATCCGCTCACCGCGCGCGTGACAATAAACCGCATGTGGCAGCGTTACTTCGGCCTCGGCCTCGTAAAGACAAGCGAGAACTTCGGCGTGCAGGGCGAGTTACCGAGTCACCCGGCGCTGCTCGACTGGCTGGCCACGGAGTTCATCCGGCGCAGGTGGGACATGAAGGCGATGCACAAGCTCATTGTCACCAGCGCCACCTACCGGCAAAGTTCATCCGCGTCGTCCGCATCGCTGAAGCACGATCCCGAAAACCGACTGCTCGCCCGTGGCCCGCGTAAGCGTCTCACGCCGTATGCCATTCGCGACGCGGCACTGTTCACTAGCGATTTGCTGAATGGAAAAATCGGCGGGCCATCAGTGAAGCCGTACATGCCGCCGGGCATTTGGCGCAGTATCTCCAACGCGAGCTACAAGCAGGACAAGGGCGACAAGATTTACCGGCGCGGCATGTACACCTACTGGCGCCGGACAGTGCCGCCGCCCACGATGATGACCTTCAACGCCGCCGCGCGCGAAATATGCATCGTGCGAAACGATCATACCACCACGCCGCTGCAGGCGTTGACGATGATGAACAACAAAACCTTCGTGGAGGCGGCGCGGTTCCTCGGCGAACGGATGATGAAACCGAGGGACCAGCGTCCGCGCCAGCGCGTGGCGGAGGCGTTCCGGCGCGTGACCAGCCGCGCGCCGAGCAAGGCGGAACTCGATTTGTTGATGAAGGATTTCCGGTTTTACCAAAAGGATTTCCGGGAGAACGAGAAGGCGGCCAGCCAGCTTTTGTCCGTGGGCGAACGACCGCGCGACCCGGGGCTGCCCGCCGCCCAACTGGCCGCCTACTCGCTGGTGGCGAACACCATCCTCAACCTAGACGAAGCCATCATGCAAAACTGACATGAATCCGCTGGCCGAACTCCACATGCAACAAACCCGGCGGGCCTTCCTCGGGCGCAGCACGCTAGGGATGGGTAGCATCGCACTGGGTTCGCTGCTCAACGCCCAGGCGGCCAAGCGCAACGCCATCGGCGGCCTGGCCGGTCTGCCGCATTTCGCGCCAAAGGCCAAGCGCGTGATTTACCTGTTCCAGTCTGGCGGCCCGTCTCAAATGGATCTCTTCGACCATAAACCGCACTTGGCCAAGCGCTTCGGTGAGGAGGTGCCCGAGTCCATTTACCCTGCCGAACGCAAGACCACGATGACCTCCGGCCAGAAATCGTTCCCCTGCGCACCGAGTACGCTCACGTTCACCCGCCACGGCCAGGCCGGCACTTGGCTGAGCGAACCGCTGCGCCACCTGTCCCAGGTCATCGACGATGTTTGCGTGATCAAGAGCATGCACACCGAGGCCATCAATCATGACCCGGCTGCAATGCTCTTCCAAACCGGCTCGGTGATCCCCGGCCGGCCCAGCATGGGCTCGTGGATAAGCTACGGGCTCGGCAGCGGGAATGCCAACCTGCCCGCGTTCGTAGCGCTCAGCTCCAACGGCCGGGCCAAGGCCGGCCAACCTCTTTACGACCGGCTGTGGGGCGCGGGCTTTTTGCCTGGGCGATTCCAAGGCGTGAAATTCCGCGGCCAGGGCGATCCGATTCTCGACCTTTACAATCCCACCGGCGTCACGCGCGCCCAGCGCCGCCGGATGCTCGATGCGCTCGGCAAACTCAACCGCGACCAGGCCGGCCGGTTTAACGATCCCGCCATCGCCACGCGCATCGCGCAGTATGAGCTGGCGTTCCGCATGCAGATGAGCGTACCGGAACTGATCGACGTCAAGCGCGAGCCAAAACACATCCTGAGCCAATACGGCCCCGACGCAACGAAGGTGGGGAGATACGCCTACAACTGCCTGCTCGCCCGGCGTTTGGCTGAGCGCGGCGTACGCTTCATCCAGCTTTATCACCGCGGCTGGGACGCGCACAACAACGCCCCCAAGCAAGTGCCAGTCCAGTGCCGCGACACCGATCAACCCACCGCTGCGCTGCTCTGCGACCTCAAGCAACGTGGCATGCTCGATGACACGCTTGTGGTCTGGGGCGGCGAGTTTGGCCGCACCGTTTACTGCCAGGGTAAATTGACCAGGGAGGTTTACGGGCGCGACCATCACCCGAACTGCTTCACATACTGGCTGGCCGGCGGCGGCGTGCGCGGCGGTATGACCTACGGCGAAACGGACGACTACAGCGTGAACGTCACCGAGAACCCCGTACACGTGCACGACCTACAGGCCACGCTCCTGCACCAGCTCGGTATCGACCACGAGCGCCTCACCTACCGCTACCAGGGCCGCTACTTTCGCCTCACCGACGTCCACGGCAAGGTGGTGGAACAAATTTTGGCGTAAAGTATGAATGCTCACCGGCAATCGCGATGTCACACTCCAAGTGAATAAAGGCGCCACCAAAATCACGCCAGAAAGGCATCGCATTGGAACCGTCGCCGCCGTTTACAACAGTCTCTGTCGCGCAAGAATGAAGACCCGTCTTATTGCCGTCCTGCTGGCTTGTCTGTGGTTCATTATGCCGGCCCATTCGGCGCCGGCCAAGCCATCACCGCCCAACCTCTTGTTCGTGCTGGCGGACCAGTGGCGCGGCCAAGCGCTGGGATTCCTTGGTGAGGATCCGGTGGTGACGCCCAACCTTGACCGCTTTTCCACGGAGGGACTGGTGTTGCCTCAAGCCGTCAGCAACTACCCTGTTTGCAGTCCGTATCGGGCCATGCTGATGACCGGCCAGTATCCGATCAACAACGGCGTGCTCGGCAACAGCAACTCACGCGGCGCCCAACTGGGTTACGAGCTCCGTAAAAACGCGCTCTGCTGGTCCGATGTGTTGCACGACCGCGGCTACCGGCAGGCCTGGATTGGAAAATGGCACCTCGAGTCGCCACGCAAACCCTACGTGAAATGCGAAAACAACAGCGCCACTTTTGCGTGGAACGAATGGACGCCACCGGATCGTCGCCACGGCTTTGATTTCTGGTACGGCTACAATACTTTTGATTACCACATGAACCCACTTTACTGGGCCAACGACACGCCGCGCGATAAGCCGTTGCGTGTGAACCAATGGGGGCCGGAACACGAGGCGGACAAGGCCATCGCGTTCATCCGCGAAACGGCGGCGGCCCGCCGGCCTTTTGCCTGCGTGGTGTCGATGAATCCGCCGCACATGCCCTACACGGCGTTCCCCAAGCGGTACCTAAAGGCGTACGAGGGGAAATCGATGGAGCAAATCGTGACGCGCGGAAACGTAAACATCCTGGGCAGGGACAAGTTCGCGCAACTGGCCCGTGCCCACACACGGAATTACTACGCGATGATGACCGGCGTCGATGACCAGTTTGGCCGCATCCTGAAGGCATTGAAGGACGCAAATCTTGCGCGGAACACGATCGTCGTTTTCACCTCCGATCACGGCAACTGCATCGGGTCGCACAACCAGGTTTCCAAGAACAACCACTACGAGGAGTCGATGCGGATTCCGTTCCTGATTCGTTGGCCCGGGAAAATTCCGGCCCGCAAGGATGACCTTCTCTTTTCCGTGCCGGACGTGTACCCGACCCTGCTCGGCCTCATGGGGTTTAAGCGGGACATCCCGGAGGAAGTCGAGGGCACGGATCACTCGCGTCTGTTTCGTACCGGTAAAGGCCGACGGCCCACGTCGCAACTGTACCTAAAAGCGGAGTTCGTCTCACCGGACAAGGGCAGCCGCGGCGTGCGCACTCATCACTACACCCTGCGAATCCAGAAACAGAAGGACGGCACGGAACAACGCTATCTGCACGACAACCAGTCCGACCCATGGCAGTTGAAAAACATCGCGGCCGAGCGACCGAACCTTGTGAAGCAACTCATCGAGACAGAACTCCAGCCTTGGTTGAATAAAACGAAGGATCCATGGAAACCTTAATCCTGCAAATTTTCCATCCGGTAAAAAAGATGAGTCTCCATTGTTCTACAAAATATGCCGCCGCCCTGTTGTTGGGCACCATTGCTGCGGCTGCCGCGCCCAATCCAAATATTCTTTTCATCGCTGTTGATGACTTGCGGCCCTCGATTGGGTGTTATGGCGACAAGGTTGCGGTGACACCGAATTTGGACCGATTGGCCAAGCGCGGGGTGCGGTTTGGGCAGGCGCATTGTCAGGTGGCCGTTTGCAATCCTTCACGCGCGAGCCTGATGACGGGGCTGCGGCCGGATACGCTTGGAGTGTGGACTTTGCCGATTCATTTTCGCGAGGCCAAACCGGAGGCGGTGACGCTGCCGCAGTGGTTGCGCAGGCACGGCTACACGGCGGTGAGTCACGGGAAAATTTATCACAACCCCACGCCGGATCCGCAGTCGTGGAGCGAGCCGATTCGACGAGTGCGAGCGCAGCAGGGGTATCCGCGGAGCGTGGCGGCGCAGATTCGCGCGGCACAGGCGAAGTTGCCATCTCAGGATTGGCGGAAGAATAATTTGCGCGGGCCCGGTTCCTTTGCGACGAATATTGACGGAAACAAGCTCGTCGATGGCGTAAACACGAGCCTGACAATTGGCGACCTGCGGCGGCTCGGCAAAACGAAACAGCCGTTTTTTGTTGCGATGGGTTTCATCCGGCCGCACCTGCCGTGGATTGCACCGAAGAAGTATTGGGATTTGTACGACCCAAAAAAACTGCCGGTCATCACCGACGGAAAGGTGAACGCCAACACGCCTCCATACGCGCTATCCAACAGCTACGAGCTGACGCATTACGTGGACCTCATTGATTTCCCGAAGCCGTGGGACAAGCGTCGCATCCCCGAGGCGCAGGCGCGGCGCCTAATGCATGCCTATTACGCAAGCGTATCGTTTGTGGACGCGCAGATTGGCCGCATCCTCGCGGCGCTGGATGATGAAGGACTCGCGGACAACACTATCATTGTGCTGTGGAGCGATCACGGTTGGAAGCTCGGCGAGTACAACGGCTGGGGCAAGATGAGCAATTACGAGATCGACACACGCGTGCCGTTTATCATAGCCGCGCCCGGCCTGAAGACCGCCGGCCAGTTGAGCGACACGCCGGTGGAGTTACTGGATATTTTTCCGACACTGTGCGACCTGGCGGGAATCGACACGCCAGACTTCGTCGAAGGCTCAAGCTTGTTGCCACTCTTGAACAACCCCGCTGCCAAAGCAGACCGTATCGCGCACAGCCAATACTACCGCAAACACGATGGCATCGAGTACATGGGCTACGCCATGCGTACCGACGAACATCGGTTTGTCGAATGGCGCGACTTTGGCACGGGCGAGGTGACCGCGCGTGAGCTGTATGAGCATCGCGAGAATCATTTCGAGACAGTGAATATCATCGACGACGCGCCGGAGGGATTGGTGAAATCACTCACCGCTCGGCTTTTAAAAACTCATCCTCGCCGCGGGCTGCAAATGGTGCCAGCGGTGCACTCGAACCCCAACAGCGGCCGTTTCCCCACGCCGATCGTTTTTGCCAACAAGATGGGCACGGATATTATGGTATACCCCATCACCCCGCAGGGCCGCCGAGGACGAAGCCCGACGGTAGTGAAACCCGGCGCTACGACAAAAATCAACGCGAGGATCGGCGGCGTTTATGTCGTCGAAAGCAAGGACGGAACAATCCACGAAATCCACTCGCCCTCGTTGCCGGGACGGACTATCAATATCGAGCGACCATGAAGCACACCACCATACTAGCCATCACGGCGGCTGTTCTGATCGGAGCTTTCCGAGCCGCTGCCGCGCCTCAGCCCAATGTCATCGTCATTCTGGGCGATGACATGGGGATCGACTCTGTTTCCGCTTTCAATACGAAAATGGGCCTTAAGACACCGGCCATCGACCAGCTCGCCAGCGAAGGCATGAGCTTCATGGACGCGCACTCAACATCCGGCGTGTGCTCGCCCACGCGTTACGGACTGCTGACGGGACGGTACAATTGGCGCAGCCGTCTCAAGCGCGGCATCGTGGGGAAATGGGAGCGCCCGCTGATCGCCAATGCGCGCCTGACGTTGCCGGAAATGTTCCGTGCCCAAGGCTACGCCACGTGCATGATTGGAAAATGGCATCTGGGATGGAATTGGCCAGGAAAAGGCGGCGGCGTCACGGAGAAGCTCGACAAGATTGATTTCACCAAACCGATCGCGGGCGGACCAAATAGTCACGGCTTTGACTACTACTTCGGCGATGATGTGCCGAACTGGCCGCCCTACGTGTGGCGCGAAAATGTGAACCTTCTCGGCAATCTCACCGCACAAATAAAACAAGGCACGATGGTCGGCGTCAATGCTGGGCCTGCTGTGCCGGACTGGGATTTCTCCGCCGTGCTGCTCGAGTACGGGAAGCGATGCGCAGAATACGTGCGTGGCCGCAAAGGCAAGGAGCAGCCTTTCTTTCTGTATTTCCCCATGCCCTCTCCACACACGCCCATTGCGCCGGGCGGCAAGTTCAAGGGCATCACCGGCATCAGCCCCTATGCGGATTTTCTCGTAGAAACCGACTGGGCCGTGAGCGAAATTATGAAGGCGCTGAAAGATACCGACCAGGCGGACAACACGGTGGTTTTCTTTACGTGCGACAACGGCACCTCACCCAAGGCGAACTTCCCCCAACTCGACGCGGCGGGGGTGCATCTCAACGTCAACTGGCGCGGCTGGAAGGCGGATGCCTACGAGGGCGGCCATCGCGTGCCGTTCATCGTGCGCTGGCCGGGGCAGGTGAAGCCCGGCACGCGCAGCACCCAGACCATCACTCTCACCGATATCATGGCCACCTGCGCCGGTATCCTCGGTACCGAATTGCCTGCCGACACCGGTGAGGATAGTGTAAGTCTGCTACCCCTTCTGCAAGGCGCGAAGTTCAAAAAAGCCCTGCATGACTCCGTGATTCATCACTCAGGGAGCGGCCACTTCGCCATTCGCAAGGGTCAGTGGAAGCTGCTGCTGTGCAGAGGTTCCGGCGGCTGGAGCCCCCCACGCGAGATTGAGGCCGCGAAGAAAAAGTTGCCAATGCTGCAGCTTTATGACCTCGCCAATGACCCCAAGGAGTCCAAAAATCTCCACGCCCAATATCCGGACAAGGTAAAGGAATTAGTCAGCGACCTGGCCAAGGCGTTCCGCAACGGCCGCACTACCCGCGGCCCGCGCCAGCAAAATGAAGGCTGGCCCAATACCATTCCCAAGCCGGTACTCCAAAAATTTCCTCAACTCGTGGATCCAAAGATTAAATCGTAATAATCAAGGGCGTTTGACCGACTCGACACTCAAAAAGGATCAGTTCAGCAGGTAGGCCACAAGGTCGAGAATCTGTTTCTTGGTCATCGTGTTCAACATGCCGGGCGGCATGTTGGAGACACCCAGTTTTTTGCGGCTCACGATTAGCGACTTGGGCAAGGTGAGCGGTGCCGATGTCGCTGACAAACTTCGCAACCGCACCACGGCATCTGTCTCATCCTGCACCTGCCCAAGGTGCACCATGCCGTCGCTCATGGTGAATTGCTGCATCGAATACGCCTCGTCAATGGTTCGTGACGGCTCAAGCATCGACTCGAGCACCTCCCGCGGCTTCATGCGCTTGGCCAAGCCGGCCAGGTCCGGCCCGACACTTCCACCGCGCTCATTGAATCGATGACACTGCACGCAGCCCGACTTGTCGAATGCCTCTTTGCCACTGGCCAATGAACGATCACCATCCAGTCCGCTCAACGCCGGCTCGAGATCGGCCATCTTCCAGTTCTTCACAAAAACGCTGCTTGGCTTCATGCCACCGATCCACTCGCGAAATAGTTCGACCGCGGCATGATCGACCGCGCCTGAAACCAAGGGCGGCATCTGTCCTCTGCCCCTCCGGTTCAGTCGCTGCAGTAACACCGATTGCTCCGGCACGCCCGGCGACACCAGCATGGCGTTGGCAATACCGAAGGTGTCGTGCTGCGGGCGCGACTCAATGAGGCGCATTCGGCGCCGTGAGGTGCCAAGGCCCAACTCCATCATCGAGTTGCCACCACCAGCCTCAACATGGCAAACCGCACAGTTGATGTGCAGATAGGAACGGGCTCTCTTTTCGAGATCCTCTGAAATATTGTATGGGTTCACCAAGTATCCTGAAGACTTGCCACTTCGTTTCGGTGGATTGTTGAACAAACCAATATGGGAAAGCGTGCGCAGTTGGTTATCGGTGATGGAGCCATAATCGCGATTCCGATTCGTGTTGTGGCCGGTGAGACCGATTAGAAAACCGGCTGCTCGACTATGACAAGCCATACAATCCGCCCGACTTGGGAAAACCCAATTCTGCCGTCGAAATCCGCCCGGTGACTTGGCATCGGCCACGCGAAATGTCGCTTTGGCACCGTCGCTTGGAATAAGTTCCGCATTGGTCTGCGCCTTGTTCCACCCATACGAGTAGCCGAACCATTCGTTTTGCTGCCGCAACAGAACTCGCGTCTCGACGCGAAACCGCTTGGCCAACCCGCGATGATCCTCCCGCTCCACGGACAGCGTCTGCACCAGCGCCGAACCGTTGGGGAAAGTCCATGGACGGCTTTGGTTGAAACCAACCCGCTCTTCACCAGGGACCGCCATCCAGCGCTCGACCAACGCCCCGTCGTTCCAGCCCGAGGCAATCACCGAGTAACCGATAACGCCCGGCCGCATTTCGTGTGTCTCGGTGCTAGCAAACAATCCGGTCTCACTCAGGCGCGACGGGAACGGCAGCGTCTGACGAACTCTTGGCTGCGGCACAAACCGGTAAAAACCGCTGCCATGATCGACGACCAGCAGGTCTCCTGAACGAGTCGTGGCAAACCCCACGATCGCCAGCGTAGTATCGGCAAATTCGCGTTGCGACACGATCTTCTCACCGTCATGCCTGATGCCCCAGATCTTACCGGTGTTGTAGTCGCCGTAGATGAAATACCCGCGTAAATCAGGCCACTTGGCCCCGTGATAAACCACTCCACCCGTGATCGATCGCGCCTCCGAGTGAGGATGCTCCGCAGTCGGCAGTGTCAACGGATGGGGACCAAGTTTGCGGTTGAGGTAAAACGGGTGGCTCCCCTCGTAAACGCTCCAACCGTAGTTCTCCCCGGGACGGACCAAATGCACAGTCTCCCACAGATCCTGCCCGTTGTTACCCACCCAAATCTGACCGGTCACCGAGTCAACAGTCAATCGCCATGGGTTACGCAGTCCGTAGGCATACAGTTCCGGCCGCGCGTCCGGTAGATCAACAAACGGATTATCCGACGGAACGGTGTATGGCTTTTCCTCTGAAGTATGCGCTATATCGATTCGTAGCACGCTGCCGAGCAGGTCATCGAGTGTCTGGCCGGACAACCATTTGTCGGAGTCGCTCGTGCCGTCGCCGGTGGAAATGTAGAGCATGCCGTCGTGCCCAAACGCGATGCCACCGCCGTCGTGCCCACGAGATGACCACTCTATGATGACATGTTCGTCCTGCAAGTCGATCGACAAATTCGGCTTACGATTGACGACAAAGCGCGAAACTCGGTTCCCCTTTCCCCCATCGAACTTGTCCGTTCTCAGGTTCGTAAAAAGGTAGATGTAACCGTTGTCCTCGTAATTCGGATCAAAACAAAACGAGTAGGCAAGACGCCCCCGCAACTCAATAAGCACCCTTTTCTCCTCCACCAACGGGTCATCACGGAACGCAACCAACTCAGCAGGTTTTCCATTCGACTCGTGCAGCAGCGAGAACAACTGGTCACTGCCTGGCTCGGGCGCTATGAACATCGGTGCGTGCCACACCTGATTGGTGTATACCTTCTCCACCGTATACGGCGGTGGCGGTTCAGGGGTGCCGATGAGACGCGTGTTCTGCCAAATCTCGCGCTCGGGCAAGCCGAACGGTTTTTCGTCCTGCGCAATCACACCGCCAGCCAAACCAAGCGACCAACAAACGGCCACAAATACAAAACCGGGTGCAACAGTGAATTGTAGCTGGTTCAACCTGAACATCGACGGGGCAAATCTAATGGCGTCGATGATTTCGGGCAAGCCAAGTGCCTGGGTAAGCGGAACTTGTTGGCAGCGGCCCCATTGTCGACGATGATATCGCGCATGGAACTGAACGGGAAAGCCGCGCTCATTACCGGGGCCAGTCGTGGCGTCGGCGCAGCGACGGTAATCAAGTTGGCCAAGGCAGGATGCAATGTTGCCATCAATTGCAACCAATCCATCGACCGCGCCGGGCAGGTAGCCGCCCAATGCCGTGGCCTCGGCGTGAAAGCCGTTGTCGTGCAGGGTGACGTGGCCAGCGATGCAGATTGCCGGCGCATCGCTGCCGAATCGGTCGAGGCTCTTGGCCAACTGGACATCCTGATCAACAATGCCGGTACAACGCGCTTCATCAACTTTCACGATCTGGACGAGGTGAACGACGACGATTGGGAACACATCCTCGGCGTGAATCTGAAGGGGCCGTTCCAATGCACCCGGGCAGCCCGCGAGGCACTCGAAGCCGGCAATGGCGGGGTGATCGTCAATACCGCCAGTGTGGCCGGCATCACCGGCACCGGCAGTTCCATCCCCTACTGCGCTTCCAAAGCCGGTGTAATCAACCTGACGCTTGGCTTGGCACGCATGCTTGGCCCGAAGATTCGAGTCAACGCGGTCGCGCCTGGTTTCATCGAGGGCGAATGGCTGCAAACCGGGCTCGGCAACTGCTATGAATCTGTCCGCGACAAAAAGGCCGCCGAAGGACTACTGGATACCGTCAGCACACCAGAGGACATCGCCGACGGTATCCTGTCCATGATCACCTGCGCCAAGGTCACCGGACATATTTTGACCGTGGATACCGGCCACACTATCGGCCCTCGCATTAGCTCAGGAATTTGAGCAAACCAAGATCCGATAAAGACAGATCGTCTCAAGAAATGGCAACTGATGGCACTGGATGATCACGGCTTGATGGAGCGCCTCTCACGCCCACGCCGGTGTTGATAGGGGACGCAAGGTCAGGGCAATTAAAACACCACCAAACAGAGAAGCACCGTCACCATAAAGAGAATCACAGCGGCAATCAATCGATCCCTGGTGGGGAAGTCGAGGTTGAGTTCGCTCGTCCACGGCTTGGGACGACTCCGTTTGGCCAAGCGCCTGGCCTGGCCCACGCTAGTGTCGGTGGCCAACGGCAACTCTCGAAGATTGGGATCATCGTACGGTTCTTCCTCCGGCTCCTCCGGCGGAGTGAAGGCCAGCGGTTCGTCTGACTTGTGCGCCAGTTCACCAACCTCCATGGTTAGCGCCTCACCCGGCTCGGCTACCTTGACCTCCAGGCTGGCCGTCTTGACGAGGGCATCGTCAGCCACTGCCTGATCGTCATCTCCGATTTCCGAGTAAGCGGCGGAGAAACCGACCGACTCAGGCTTACCCTGTCTTGTGGACTCGCCACTCTTCCGACCCTCTTCCGGCGGAGGTTTCGCCAACTCGATCTCCCCGAAACGCTCCCCCTGAATGGCGATCAACTGCTTAAGCTTGGCTAGTTCGAGCACGGCAAGAAACGTCGTGATGACCTCGAGTCGGCTCCCGGCCGACTCGAACAACTCGACGAACCGAATAGTTTCGCGCTCCAAAAGGATGCCCCGAATGAGAGCGATCTTCTCGGTGACTGTCCATTGGTCGGCGATGATTTCCCCTGTTTTGGCAGCCCGTTGTTTTTCGGTTTCCTCGAACCGCTTGAGCACCTGGTTCACGGCGCCGATGAGGTCGAATATGGACGCCTCCCTTACCAATTGTAGCGGTAGTGGCGGCACTTTTGGCTTGGCCCCCTGCCGTTCGAAACTCTGCTCTCGCTCCCACTCCATCCGTCGAAAATCGTCGGCTGCATCCTTGAATTTCCTATACTCGACAAGTTGACGGATCAGGTCCCAGCGCGGGTCTTCCTGCTCGTCCTCCTCGGAGAGCACCTGCTGATCAACCGGGAGAAGTTCCTTGCTCTTGATGTACATGAGCGTAGAGGCCATGACGATGAATTCCCCGGCGAGATTGAGGTCGAACTGCTTCATCAGGTCAATGTACTCGCAGAATTGATCGGCCAGCCTCACCATGTCCACCTCGTAGATATCGACCTCTTCCTTTCGGACAAGGTGCAGCAGCAAATCCAGCGGCCCCTCGAACACCTCAAAATGGTATCGCAACTCGCTCATTGACCTGCCGAAAGGGATTTGAGGATGGGAACAGCCTGATTAACGACCCGCAGTTTCCAGTCGGCAAACGCATCGCCAGTTGTCAGCACACCGTACGTGTCGAACTTATAGTTGTTACCTCGGCCGTAGTAGCTGTCCGGCGCAACATTGAAGGTCCACACGGAGCCATCCTTCAGGAGCCGCTCACTGCTATGCTCCAGTTTGCATTCGCCGCGAAGCACCGTTGCCGTAGCGTTGGCCCTAGCCAGGGCATCATGCTCGTGCCAGTGCCGGAAAAGGCCGTTGCCGGCTATCAGGCGGCGCATCATCGGGTTGACCGCGGAGGAGTGCTGGTGCGCCCGGAACACGCCGCGCACCCTGGCTGTCGCACCGGCGGAAGCGTCGAGCACGATTCGCGTGCCGGCCTTGCCATACACAAACCCCCGCCCATCCATGTAGCCGAGCCCCGGTTCGCTGGCGAACACGGTGAAGTCGTTCCACATGAAACCATTGATCATCGGCGACATCGGCGCGAGCGGTGTGTAATCCCGAATCGTGGTTTTCAGGAAATCCCGACGCGAGATATCGGCCGTCTTGAGCAAGTCTGGGTGCCCGGCCAGGAACGCACCCCCGGTCACTTGGCCAAGCAGCTGATACCCCACCGACGGCCTGGCATCGAGCAACGCACCCGGCAAATATCCCGGCTCCATACCGCCGTGGTTGCACTGGAGAAAATCTGTACCGCTGCCGACGTAAACCACCACTGGAAAAAAATCGTAGAGCCGGCCGATCAGCGCCGGGTTGAACTGGTTCGCATACTTCTTCCGGCACTCGGCGAGAAACCCGTAGGTGGGAATCATCTGTACATCCTCGTGATTGCCGCGAGCCATGAACACGTGATCCGGGTTGGCGAGCTTGAGACGCAGCAGCGTATAAATCACCTCGATGCCGTAAAAACCCCGGTCCGTGTAGTCACCAAGGAACACCATATAGCTATTCGGCTTGGCCAAGCGGAAGCCGTCCAGCGTGCCGGCCTTGTTGAGCGAATCGAGCATGGCGATGAACGAGTGAATATCGCCATGAAAATCGCCATGAAAGATTACCTCGCTGCCGGGTGGCACCTGCAGCTTTTGTGCGAACGGTTGAAACGGAATCGGTGGCCTCAGGAAATAAGCCCGATTAGTGTCGAAAAACTCAGCCGCCTTGGGCTTGCCGCCAACCCAATTCGAGGCGGAGTTCATCGAGCCAATCTTGAACAACTCAAACGCCGCCCGCAACGCCTTGGCCACCTCCTCAAAGGCGGGTAGCGCGGTCTCGAGCTTGGTCGTTGCCGCTTGACCAAGCAGGACACGATTGCTTGGCAGCTTGGCACAGGCGGCCCGCCAGTGAGCAAATGTCGGATGCTCACCCGAGCGAAACGTGCCCTCTTCCGCAAGGGCGGCTTGTGCCATACCAAGCGACAGCATCAACAGCAGCGCTTGGCCAATAGGTTTCCGGGGGTGACTTCTCCTTGGTCGCATCTTCCAACCGGTCCCAAAAAGACTGCTCCCACTTTGACGCCCATACAAGGCAAAAGGAAAGCATTGCACCGCCTTGTCCCACCGCCTAGTTTTCGCTCCTCTGCTCAACATGAAAATCAGCTTATTCCGAATCACAATCACATATTGGACGACTGCCATAGCCATGGCATTCGGAACATTGAGCGGCCAATCCGGCGACTGGCCCCAGTGGCGCGGCCCCACCTCCAACGGCCATGTGGCCAAGGGCGATCCGCTCCCCGGTAAACTGGACGATTCGCCCAAGGTCATCTGGCGCATCGAAGCCGGTCTCGGCCATTCCGCGCCGGTGACGCAGGGCAACCTGCTGGCCGTCTCCGAGGAACAGGGCGACGCCGAGGTGCTGCGACTCCTCGACAAGCGCACCGGCCGGGAACTGTGGAAAAAACCTTACGGGCAAACCTACGCGGATGACGGCTTCGGCGCCGGCCCACGCTGCGCACCGCTGTTCGATGGCGACCGGATATATGTGCAAACCTGCCGGGGCAAGCTGAGTTGCCTAAGCGTCAAGGATGGCTCCATTCTTTGGGGCGTCGATTACCAAAAAAAATTCAAGGTCAAGTGGATCAAGAACAAAAGTCAAAACGAAGGCGCTGCATCACGTCGTGGCTACAGCGGCACGCCGCTGGTCGATGGAGGCCATCTCATCTGCCAAGTCGGCGGCGCCTCCGGAACAGGTGTGGTTTGCTTCGACAAATTAACCGGCAACGTCATATGGAAATCGCAGGATGACCTGGCCAGCTTCGCCAGCCCGTTGATCACGACGCTTGCCGGCAAGCGGCAATTCGTCACGCTTGCCACCGAGAAGATTCTCAGCGTGGATATTGAAAAAGGCGAACTCCTCTGGAGCCAACCCGTTCCCACACTCTACTTTCGCAACGTCGTCACGCCCATCGCCGCCGGCAACAGCGTGATCACCGCCTCCCACTCCGAGGGCATGCTCTGCATGGGCGGCAGCGGCAGCGCCGGTGAAGCCGTTCGTAAATGGAAGGACGCCAAGCTCAAGATCAACCTCGCCACACCGGTCGTCGTGGGCGACAGCCTGTACAGCTTCGCCGAGAAGGATCGGTTCATCTGTGTTGACACCACCACGGGAAAAGTGAACTGGGAGGAACGCGGCTTCGGCAAATTCTACGCCTCGACATTGACCGACGGCAAACAAATGCTCGTACTTGGCCAAATGGGCGAACTGATCCTGCTTAATCCCAACCCAAGGGAATACGAGGAACTGGATCGAATGCAGGTCTGCGGCAAAACCTGGAGCTTCCCGGCCTACGCCGGCGGGCAACTGTTCGTCCGCGACCAAAAAGCCCTTCAGTGCATCCAACTGACGGGCGAATAAGCCGATTGGCCAACTGCTTGGCTGACATCAGACGCTCTCCGGCGTGGGGTGAATCCACGGTGTGCGGTAGGGGCGAATGAGCAGTCTGTTGGCCTCGGCATCGTCAATGACGGTGTGTGTTTCCGCATCCCACCGCAGCGCGCGACCTCCGAGTTGTTGTGAGAGGTTGGCCAAAATACAGCTGACGGTGGAGATGTGGCCCTGCTCGATGTCGGCGACCGGGCGGCTGCGCTTGGCCACGGCGTTGAGGAAATCAATCATGTGCACCCGTACTGCTGGGGCAACGTGCCGCTCTAGCGCCTTTTCGGTTTTGTCCTCGGGGTATTCTTCCAGTTCCATCTTGACGTCGCGATGAACCGGCTTGGCCCCACCGCCGCGCGGAATGAAGTCGTAGCTGTTCACGCTCAACTTCAACGTGCCCTTGTCACCGTAGAGAAACGCCGCCCACGGGTAGTCCGGGTCCGGCGCATGGCCCCAAGCGCGGTGCTGCCAGACGACCTGCAGGTCGTCGAAGTCAAAGCACGCGGTCTGCGTGTCAGTGGTGTTGGCCTTGGCTTGTTTGTCGACGAGAATGCCGCCCTGCGAAACGATGCTGCTTGGCCAGCCGAGGTCGAGTATCCAGCGGACCGTATCGAGCATGTGCACGCACATGTCGCCAACGATGCCGTTACTATACTCCATGAAGGCCCGCCATGTGCGCGGGTGGCAAAGTTCGTTGTACGGTCGCAGCGGCGCCGGGCCACTCCACATGTCGTAATCAAGATTTGCCGGCGGCTGGCTGTCAGTCGGGTTGCTGCGGTTGCGCATGTGGTAGTAGCAGCAAACTTCCGCGTGGGCGACATTGCCGAGCAGACCCTTTTCGACGATCTGCTCGCGGGCCTCCATGAGATGCGGCGTACTGCGACGCTGGGTGCCCACCTGCACGACACGATCGTATTTTCGAGCCGCCGCGAGCATCGCCTGGCTTTCGACGACGTCAATGCTGGTCGGCTTCTGCACGTACACGTCGCAGCCAGCCTTGACAGCCTCAATCATCGGCAGCGCGTGCCAATGATCCGGCGTGGCAACAAGGACGAGGTCGGGCTTGTTTTCCTTCAGCAGCTTTTGGTAGTCGCCATATGTTTTCGGACGCCTGCCCGACTTTTGCCGGCGGGCCACCATGTCGGCCGCCTCGGAGAGCATTGTACTGTCGACGTCACACAATGCCACCACCTCGACGGGGGCAACCTGAATAAGCCGGAAGAGGTCAATCTTGCCGTACCACCCTGTGCCGATGAGTGCCACGCGCTTGGTCGGCCCGCTGGCGATGTCGGCTGCAGTCGTGGCGATGGACGAGTAAGCCAAACCAGCCGCGCTGGTTCCTAAAAAAGTTCGACGGTTCACGCGATCGGTTTAACGGCTTAACCGATCGAACTCAAGCTTGGCCATGCGCCAGGTTGCCCTTGGCCAAGCGGGTGGGTAGGCTTGGGCCATGCGTCTATACAAGTTGCTTTTTGTTTGCATGGGGAACATCTGCCGCTCCCCTGCAGGCGAGGCGGTGATGCGTCACCTGATCGAAGCCGGGGGCTTGGCCGACCAGATCGAGTGCGACTCGGCGGGAACGATTGCGTTTCACACCGGCAATCCGCCCGACCAGCGCATGCATGCTGCGGCGAAAAACCGCGGCATCAACACCAGCGGCCGGGCGCGCCAGATTTGTGACGATGACTACTATTTGTTCGACCTGATTTTGACGATGGACGACGAGAACCTTGAAAATATCCGCAGCATGGCGCCGGCCGGCGACTACTCGGCGGAGGTTCGGCCGTTTTGCCACTTCGTCACCGGGTCCACCGCAACCGAAGTGCCCGACCCGTACTACGGCGGAGCGCAGGGATTCGAGACAGTGCTCGACCTGCTCGAGGACGGGTGCGTCAGCCTACTCGAACATGCCCGGAGCCAACTCGCTGACTGAACACTTATGTGGGAAGACATCGTTGAGCACATCTTCGCAGCCACCGGGAAGGCGTTGCGACTGGCTAACGCACAGCCGGTCGGCGGCGGTTGCATCAACGAGGCATACCGGCTCGACGGCGATGGCGGCCCGTATTTCGCCAAGCTCAATCGCGACGACAAACTGGAAATGCTCGAGGCCGAGGCCGACGGCCTGCGTGACATCGCCGCCACCGGAACCATCCGCGTCCCCCACCCTGTTTGCCACGGCATCAGCGGGAACCGAGCGTACCTCGTGCTCGAGCACATTGAGTTGGGGGGCGGGAGTCCGCAATCTGAAACGGAGCTTGGTCGGCGCTTGGCCGCACTACATGCGGTGCCTCAGGCTGGCTTTGGCTGGCGGCGCGACAACACGATTGGCAGCACACCTCAACCGAACCCGGCGAGCGACGACTGGGTGGCATTCCTGCGCGAACACCGGCTTGGCTTCCAGTGCCGCTTGGCCAAGCGCAACGGCCTGCGTCTCGAAGGCACGGATGAAATGCTTGAGCAACTGGACGGTTTTTTCACTGACTACGAGCCAAGGCCTTCGCTGCTACACGGTGATTTGTGGAGCGGCAACATGGCGTTCGTTCCAAGTGGTGAACCTGTGATCTTTGACCCGGCGACGTACTGCGGCGACCGGGAGGCGGAGTTCGGCCTGGCAGAGATGTTTGGTGGTTTTGGGAGCGCTTTTTGGTCGGCATACGAAGCTGAGTGGCCACTCGATCCCGGTTTCGGCAAGCGTAAGCTGCTGTACCGCCTTTACCACACGCTGAACCACTTCAACATCTTCGGCGGCGGCTATCGTTCAGCAGCGAAGGGAATCGTCGGCCGCTTGCTTCGAGCACTATAAACAGAAAAGCCCTGGCGATGCCGGCGGGGCTTGGTGAAAAACAGTTTAATTACCCAGCAGCATCCTCATCGGCGACCGCGCTTGGCCCAGCGACAGTGTGCTGCTCGATTGAGTCTATCCGATAGCGCCGGGACTCTTCGTCGACCTCAAGCTTGGCCTCATCGCCCGGTTTTTTACCCAAAAATGCCTGCCCCAGCGGCGTGAGGTAACTGAGGATTTGGTTGTCAGGATCGCCATCCCAAGCGCCGAGGACGATGAATGTCTCCTGCTTGTTGGTTTCGAGGTTGGTCACATCCACCTTGTTGCCAACTGTGACCTGATCGGTCGTGGCATCGGAAAAGTCGGTCGCTCGGGCACGTGTCAGATCGAATTCCAGTTCGCCCTTGCGAGAGAGAAGCATTTTCTGCATTTCCTTGGCTGCCTTGAACTCGTGATTCTCGCGCAGGTCGCCGTAGCTCCGGGCGACGGCGATTTCCTTGGAGTTCGCCGGGATCTTCTCCTTGACCAGTTCCTCATACTCTAGCTTGCGCCGCTCGAGGCTCGGCCAGGAGACGATGAGGGCGTTGTCCTCCCTAACTTGGTCGCCGGAAATCATGGTCTGAATCGAGGGGAACTCCTTGACGATGCGGCCCAGCAACGAACGCTTGTCCATGTCGTCAAAGCAATTGGTCGCCTGCAGGGCACGCACCAGGTCCTCGACCAGTTCAATATCCGCGGAACCGATCAGATCGGTGATCAGTTCCTGCTCGCTCAGAATCAAATCCCCCAGCTTGCTGGTTTTACGATCCTCAAAACGATCATTTTCAATAGCGGCCATCATTGCATGGAACACATCCGGTCCGAGAATGTCGGCGAAGCTATCGGAACGGTTTTTGCCTATCCATAGCATCAAATCGGTGCTCGCGTTGCGTTTGCTGATGAGCTTCGTCAGGTTGCCCTTGAACTTGTCGAAATGACCGGTGTCGATGAGGATTTGAACCATTTCCCC
>ERZ651768.1002-NODE-1002-length-20931-cov-3.975209_pt1 | contig 20931 bp, 18 predicted proteins | sample MGYA00514754_ERZ651768 | MGnify/ENA metagenome assembly ERZ651768
CTGCACAAACACAGTTCACAAACACCAAAAACAGCAGGATATATATGCTGCTTCGGATTGTGGTTCTAATTAGCTTGTTCACTTTCCGTAACCCACAAGCTTAAATGTCAACCTGAAGACTCCATCAAAGAACTGAGCACCGGACGCAGAAAAGTATCCTTTGCTTTCAGGATAACGTCGGAACTGATATATCCCAAGCGCGAAATGTCGCATCATAGATTAAGATGGAAGGTATGTCTGTACGGACCTGGACTCTTCTTTTCGGAATTTTTGCGCTAATTTGGCCAGCCGAGGTAGACGGACAGTTTGGTGTCGTCGAAATTGAAACCCACAGTCTTGTGGAGTCTGATGCAGTGCACGCAGGCACAGTCGTCAACGTAGCGTTACAAGTTCGTTTACAAGAAGGATTTCACGTCAACTCCAACAACCCTCTCGATGAGGCACTAATCCCAACGGTGCTAATGATCGACCCTCCCGAGGGCGTTACTGTTCGAGAGGTTGTGTATCCCGAAGCGGGACTACTCGAACAAGTTGGAGTTGATGAGCCGTTGGCGGTCTTTGAACAAACCTTCGTAGTCGGTGTTGTCTTAGGGCTTCCACCCAATGTAGATCCAGGGAGCCTAGCGGTGCCGGGCGCCCTGAGGTATCAAGCGTGTGATGAAACAATGTGCTACATGCCAGCCACTGTTGACGTGGCCTGGAACCTTCAAGTGGTTTCCAGTGGTCGGGCACTAGTACCACAGCATGCCGCATTGTTCGACAACATCACTTTCTTGGGGACCAACGCAGAGGTTCCGTCGATTACGATGCCGGTAACCAAACCAGCAGCCATCTCAGTCGAACCTAAGAATATGGCATTACTCCTCAATGATTTTGAGATTCTTGGAACAACAGGAGGATATCTAAACTCTGATGATTTTCTGAGTTTTATGAATGCTTCCGAATCTGGCGAAAATCAAAAGGGGTGGTTCGAGGGGCAAGGTCCATTGGCGATCCTTTTTCTAATCTTGCTTGGTGGCCTTGCGCTGAACCTAACACCCTGTGTGTTGCCGATGATTCCGATCAATCTCGCAATCATAGGAGCAGGCACCCAGTCTGGTTCAAAAACACGAGGATTCGCACTCGGTGGCATCTACGGATTCGCAATGGCAATTATCTACGGCGTCTTGGGTCTTGTGGTTATCTTGACATCAGGCACCTTTGGAACCATTAATTCGTCACCCTGGTTCAATGCAGGTATCGCAGTGCTGTTTGTGGGGTTGGGTCTGGCCATGTTTGATGTTTTTGTGGTCGATTTCTCACGTTTTCAGGCCGTAATCTTAAAGGACACTCGTGCGAACGGGTCTTTTTTGGCAGCCTTTGGAATGGGTGCGGTATCGGCATTACTAGCTGGCGCCTGTGTTGCACCAGTTGTAATCCAAGTTATTCTCTTTTCCAGCAACCTTTACGCAACCGGAACTAAACTGGCGCTTGCGCTGCCGTTTTTTCTCGGTGTCGGTATGGCGTTACCCTGGCCGTTTGCAGGTGCAGGATTATCATTTTTACCAAAACCCGGAGCATGGACGGTGCGGGTCAAACACGCATTTGGTGTCTTTATTTTGGCGACGGCTGCGTATTACGGTTACGTCGCGTACGGCATTATTGCCAATCGATGGGTCGATGGTGCTGAAGTAGCAAGCAGCGTCGAAGAAAAGCTGGAGGAAGGCTGGCACTCATCGTTGAGTCAAGGCTTGGCTGTTGCACAAGCCGAGGATAAATTTATACTCGTCGACATGTGGGCCACCTGGTGCAAGAACTGCCTAACAATGGACAAGACAACTTTAAAGAATTCAGCCGTTGCCGCTAAGCTTGCGCCTTACGTCAAGATAAAGTTTCAAGCCGAAGACCCAAGCACCTCCCCAGCTAAGGAAGTTATGAAGCAATTCGAAAGCATCGGATTACCAACTTACGCAATCCTCAAGCCTCGTGTTGAATCCTTAGCGGGTCCTTCCTCGTAAGGACTATTTACCAGTCTCTGTTCTCGCTCCATTCACTTGCTAACAGAAATGTCCGCCCGGGCCCAGAAACTTCGTCAGCTTCTACAGAACAGTAAACCCATTTAGTGTAAAAATCATATTTTTGATAGTACAATTAGCATAATGATGGCCTAGTATGATTTAATAGGTATTGTTTTTTGCATTCAGAACACATATTTGTGTACATTATGCAAATTTTTGTTGGCACGACTCATCTAGGAAGGACTTTCATTTATGCCAGCGCCTCGAAAAAAATCCGTCCGTCGCAAAACCGGGTCGCGTTCTAGCCGGTCTTTCAGCTTGAGCGAGAGCAAGAAGAGTCAAATTTTAAAGAAAGTCCAAGACCAGAACGTTAAATTTATGCGGCTGCAGTTTACTGACATCTTCGGCATAACCAAAAACGTCGAGGTCCCCAGTTCACAATTTCGTCATGCCCTAGATGGTGGTGTGATGTTCGATGGATCGTCGATTGACGGATTCGCGCGCATTGAAGAATCAGATATGTACTTGCGACCCGATCTGGATACGTTTCAAGTATTCCCATGGTTAAACAATACTGGCGAAACCGTGGCTCGGTTGATTTGTGACGTCTACAATCCGGATGGCACGCCCTTTGCCGGCTGTCCTCGCATGACACTGAAACGAGCGATCGAACATGCTGATTCGCACGGCTTCGTCATGAATGTTGGACCTGAACCAGAGTTTTTCTTGTTCCAAACGCGGAATGGTATCGCTACAACGGAAACCCATGATGCGGGAGGTTATTTCGATTTAACACCTGTCGATTTAGGAGAAGATGTAAGACGCCAGATCGTCCTAGCGCTTGAGGCCATGGGCTTCCACGTCGAGGCAGCGCACCATGAAGTGGCGACTGGACAGCACGAAATCGATTTTCGATATGACGACGCTCTAACAACAGCAGATAAAATCAGCACGTTTCGATTGGTCGTAAAGCACATTGCAATGCAAAACGGTCTGCATGCGACTTTTATGCCCAAGCCTCTCTTTGGGATCAACGGATCGGGAATGCATACCCATCAATCATTATTTTCTGGTGAAAAAAACGTGTTTTACGATCCAAAGAAGCCATGGGAACTTAGCAAAACATGTTTGCACTATATCGGAGGGCTGCTCACACACGCCAAAGGCTTCTGTGCTATCACAAACCCGCTTGTCAACTCCTACAAACGACTCGTGCCGGGTTATGAAGCGCCGACCAATATTGCATGGTCTGAAAAAAATAGAAGTCCATTAATCCGCGTACCGGCGGCAAGAAAATTGGCAACTCGTGTTGAATTGCGTATGCCCGATCCGTCGTGTAACCCGTACCTGGCCCTAGCCACAACGCTCAGAGCTGGTCTAGACGGAGTTGAACACAAGATGGACCCTGGTTCACCTGTGAACAAAAACATCTACACTATGAGCCACAGAGAACGCCGCCATCACAAAATTAACGAGCTGCCTAGCAACCTCAAAGAAGCGGTAGATTGCCTGGAAAAAAATGCACTTATGAAAGCAACTTTAGGGGAACACATCTGCGAATACTTCTTAAAGGCAAAACGTGACGAATGGTTCGATTACATCAAGCAGGTTAGTCCTTGGGAGGTGGATCGCTACCTAACACTTTATTAAACTGGTGCCATTGTTAATCAAGACTCAGCTGATCACATTCATTGGTTATCTGGATTATAATGGGCTTGCGTAGAAAGCTTGGCGGGTACAGCGAGTGCGATCCAGATAACCATGGAAACTCTTACTTCACCGTTATCCTATACCGATATTGAACGGATACTTCCACATAGATATCCGTTCTTGATGGTCGATAGAATTGTTGAACTGATTCCTGACAAACGCATTGTCGGAATTAAAAACGTATCACTCAATGAGCGTTATCTAGCACACAATCGTGGCCAGCGTCCGGTGCTACCGCCAACCATCCTCACCGAATCAGTTGCGCAGGTCGGCGCATGTTTGATTTTGGCTAAACCGGAAAACCGTGAACGGCTTATCTACTTCATGGGGATCGAGCGTGTGCGGTACCGTCATCCGGTATATCCTGGAGATGCCGTACGTGTCGAAGCTAGCGTTGTTAGACTTCGAGGTCGCGTAGGTTGGCTTCACGGTTTGGCCCGCGTCGATGACCGCGTAGTCATTGAAGGACGGATGACGTTCGCACTCGGACCCCGGCAAGCATAACTGACCGAACTGTTTGATCAGGATTCAATTAGCTAGGTCGGTCAAATGTTTTCGGCCTAGTAAGAATGATAGGATGGGTATATGGGTTCAAGAAAACATAAGAAAAGTCATGCGCGACAGGTCAACAGAAGCGCTAGGCCAACCCCTGTTGCAAATTCATCTCGCGGGTTGATCATCTTTCTGGTCACACTCGCAAGTGTCGCGATAGTCTTTACTATCTACACCACTAACGACACTCAGTCGGCGAACTCAGCAGCAGGCGTCGACGCTAAAGCCAGAACGTCAGCGGGCCTGCAAACGTCTATATCACGCGCCGCGACCCAGCAACAACCAACGCCTGGAGATAATCGAGGTCCGGTTGCTTCCCGAGGGCCAGTCAACGGATTACCTCCACTGCCCCTAGTAAGGTTTCCGGCAGCTCGCCCCCCGGAAGTGCTTCGATCGGTATATGAGTTCGCAGCTAATAATCCTGAGGTTTTAAATTACGTACCATGTTTTTGTGGTTGTGAGAATTTTGGTCATGTGTCGAGTCACGATTGTTTTGTTGACCATCGCAATCAAGACGGGCAGGTGGCGGCGTGGGAAGCCCACGGTATGGGTTGAGCGATTTGCGTAGACGTCGCGCGTGACGCGGCGCACATGCATAATTCAGGTGCTTCAGTTAAACAAATTCGCTCAGCAATTGAAACAGCGTTCGGGCCACATTACGCAACGCAAACGCCCACGCCTCTTCCGTAAGAATTACATGGTCACGGACTGAGAATGGGTCGTCCCGGCCCAGTGGCCCGATAAACGCATCGTTCAGTAGTAGCTAACGCTATAATTCAGCTGTACGTGTCTCCAATAAAATCTCGCACAAAGCCACGTTCTCGTTCTAAACAGTCGTCTAAGGCGTCTCGTGCGGAGGTGTTTGCTCGTTTAGTCGAGAAAGCGCAAGAGGGCATCTACATTGGCGCAATTTCAACGACGACCACAACAGTTGCAGTAAATTCACATCTAAAAGTAATGTTTGGCTACACAGCCAGCACCCCTCTCAGGAACGTAAGACCATTTGAACCAGAACGATTCGTCACTCCGGAGGCGCGTTACTCATTCCTGGAGGAGCTCAAGCGAAATGGAATGGTAACGGATTACCTGTTGCGACTACGACGAGTCGACGCTACGCCAATGTGGGTAGAGGTAACTGCACGAGCAGAGCTGACCAAGACTAGTATGTCGCTTCGAATAGAAGCTTTAATCAGAAATGTTACTGAAAGAAAAAAACTTGAAGATCAAACACGTGAAGAACTCGTACAAGACAAGAAGCTCGCTGCCCTCGGTCAAACCGTTTCCAGTGTGGCTCACGAGTTAAACAATCCTCTCGCTACGATTCTCAATTGGTCGGAACGTCTCGCGGAACAGCAACTCGATAACGTGACTCGTCAAGGCATAGAAACAATCCTGGGAGAGACGGAACGTGCTGCCAAGATTGTTCGTAATCTGTTGACCTTCGCCAGGAAACCTCACACAACTCGTGCAATGGTCGATCTGAGTGAAATCATTCGAGAGACTCTATCCTTGCGCTCCGATGAGCAGCGCCTTGCGAACATTGCCATTATCGATAAACTAGAAGCAGATCTCCCCGAAGTATTTGTAGACCCACATCAAGTCCAACAAGTCTTACTCAATCTGGTTGAAAATGCTGAACAAGCAATGATGACCGCCCATGGGCGCGGAACGATCGCGCTACGCACGTGGCATGATCGAGATGAGGAATCCGTCTTACTCGAAATCCAAGATGATGGGCCAGGAATTCCAGAAGATGCCCAGCCGCGAATCTTCGAACCATTCTTCACCACGAAGGATACTGGGAAGGGCACTGGTCTGGGTTTGACTGTCGCTTATGCCATCATGCAGGAACATGGTGGACAAATCCGATTGGTATCAAATTCTAGCGGTGGTGCTAACTTCCACATCGGATTTCCTTCTGGTATCAAGAAGACAATACGGCGCCGACCGCTGCCTCCTAGTCCCCTGCCAACCGATATCGGTGGAGGCGCGTCAGCTCTTCTTGTGGAAGATGAACAGGCTCTAGCCACCGCCGTGGCCGCCGCGTTGACCGATGCCGACTTTAAAGTTGATTTAGCGTGCGATGGGAAAGAAGCGCTTAAACTTGTACGCGAGGCAAACTACGATCTCGTTATTTGTGACCTAAAAATGCCTCATTTGGATGGTGCAGAGTTTTATAAAGCTGTCGCCAAGATAAAACCGTCGCTGCTGAAACATATCGTGTTCGTAACCGGAGACGTTGTTAATAAAAAAGCCAAGACATTTCTGAATGAAACCGGTTCTCCCTGGCTAGCCAAGCCTTTTCATTTGGCGGATTTGCTCCAAGTTGCACGCGAGGTTCTCGACTGAATGCTCAGACCGTTTGAGTTGCCGAATAATCCGTAGGCCTAGACGTTTGCATCTTACCTAAAGTGCTTGTCGCGTTCAGGCCACAAGACATAGCAGTCTTAGCTAAGAATGCATGGTATCTGACCCTACGGTACATTCATTCTTGGCTTGAGGCATATTGGCCAGTGCGGAACCTAGTGCAGAGGCAGCTGCAGCCTCTGATCCAAAATCCTGCACTAGCGCCTTACGTAAGCGCTGAATTGCCCTGGCGTGAAGCTGTGATACGCGTGACTCGTTTACGCCGATTTCTGCTCCGATTCGCTTCATTGTCACATCGCCGTAGTAATACATTCCGATCAATTTTCGCTCACGCAACGGCAGCGACCCTATAGCTTCCCTTATACGTTTCTTAATCTCCACACTCTCAAAGACTTGATCTGGCGCTTCTGGTTTTGATGGGAGCAACACTGGCGGCAGACCTGTACCATTAACGGTGTCAAGCGTGGCAAGTGGTGAGGTCGATTCTATAGTGTGTATGCGCACGATAGTGCGCCCAAGCCGTGTTTCGTCTGAGCCCATGTGTTGAGCAAGTTCAGCTAGAGATGGCTCGCCACCTAACTCACGACGAAGAGTCATTCGAGCAGACTCTAGTTCCCGGCGAATACGTCGGATACCACGTGGCCAAGCGTCACGGCGTAAGGCATCGATCATTGCACCACGCACACGTCGTTGGGCGAACGTCTCAAACTTGATCCCCCGATGGGCATCAAATCTCCGAGCCGCATCGATAAGGCCGATCATGCCATCCTGCACCAGATCTCCAATGTCGATGCTGTTCGGCATTGACGCCGCCATTCGTCTCGCGAGCCCTTCGACAAACGGCAATCCAGCTTCAATCAGGTCATTCGGTGCAACACTCGTCTTCTCCTGCTGCATGAAGCCCTCCATTGGCCACACTGCCAACTCAAACCTAGCTACCAAACACGGACAGACACCTGCCCCCATATATAAAGAAAGCAACTGCCGTACCAACTTTGAGGAGAAGATAAAACGAAAGCACTTGGAACACCTACTTCTTCGATAAATTGAAGATTCTAAATAATTTATTTGATTGTCATGCTAGGAAGTAATGGAAAATATTATAAACTTACAAGAATAAACGTCATATAAATGACAATCTTTTCTTTATTAGTCATAAATATGACTCACAATCGATTAAAATTAAGAAGACGTGTCGGAAGAACTCCTCCTGGAACGTATTTCCCTGACCGTGCCCATCGCCTCAAGCACACTTGTCACGACTTGTGCGGCACGTGACCGGCTCGTTTCGTCGCTCGATTTTGCTTCGAGCAACTCAGCGTTCGCTAGAATAATACCAAGCTGGTTGTTTAAACGATGGAACAGGCGCTCAAGATCAGATAACTCACTCACATACTTCCTTTCTCGATCCAATGTGATAAGGAAACCTCTCAAGCCTCTTTGTTAGCACTTTTTGACCAAACGTCAGCGCTACTGCCGGCATGAGAGGGCTCTCGCCACAGAGTATCGACAAAGATGCGAATCGAGCCACCTGCTGTACGGACGTACTCAACTTTCCCGCTGGCAAGCCAATTGTAGATGGTGCGACGACTAACACCAACGAGTTCGCACGCCTTCATAATCGAAGTGGTTTGTCTATCTACTATCATGGTTTTGCTTCTTCAGTATCACCGGACTGCCCGGTATAGAGAATTTTGTCTAATTTTCTAAAGTTATCCATCTCACCACTTTTGGTGTTGTGTATAGGCTATCGGTAAGTAGCCACCAAGCCTTTAGATAGGAAAGCAGGACTCCACTGTTCAGCCTTGACCATTCCTTCCTAGAGCGTCAATATATTGGCGGATCTGTAAATGAGTGAGATTGAAAAACACCTGCTCATCGTGGAGGACGAAGCTGCGCTCCGGGTGCCGACTGCAGAACGCTTAGCCGCTCACGGTTTCACAGTGGTGCAGGCCGAGAGCGGAGAAGAGGCTTTGAAACATTTGTCGAGTTTTGCTTTCGACATCGTCCTGACTGACCTACGACTACCCGGGATTACCGGAATGGAAGTCATCACCGAAGCCATCGAACGTTATCCAGAGATTACTGCTATCGTCATAACCGCCTTTGGTACCGTGGAAACCGCGGTCGACGCCCTCAAACTTGGTGCGGCGGATTATGTTAGCAAACCATTTCGCTTCGACGCATTACTTCACTCCCTATCGACAGCGCTTGAGCGGAAGCGGTTAAGGTCGGAAAACGCTTATCTGAAAGCGCAACTACAAGAGCGTTATCGTTTTAACAATTTAATAGGCGCCAGTCGTCCAATGCGTGACTTGTTTGAATTACTGGCAACCGTGGCTCCCACAAACACGACCGTTCTTATTACAGGTGAGACTGGCACCGGCAAAGAACTAGTGGCACGCGCTATTCATCATGGCAGTTCTCGACGTACGCACCGTTTTGTCGCTTTGAGTTGCAGCGCTATACCCGAAACATTACTCGAAGCGGAATTGTTCGGCCACGTAAGAGGCGCCTTCACGGGAGCCGTGGATTCTCGAACAGGTCGTCTTGAGCAGGCCCACAAGGGCACCTTGTTTCTTGACGAAGTCGGCACTATGAGTCCAGCGCTTCAAGCCAAACTCCTACGGGTAATACAAGAGCGGGAATTTGAACGCCTCGGCGGCACTAAGACAATTGTTATTGACGTCAGGATTCTCGCAGCTACCAATTCCGATCTTGTTGCCTTGATTGCTGAAGGCAAGTTTCGAGAAGATCTATATTACCGTCTTAATGTGATACCAGTTCATCTCCCTCCGCTACGCGAGCGCCAAGAAGATATTCCATTATTGGCGCAGCACTTATTGCAGCGCCTCGGACGCGATCTCACACCGCCGCGTAAAGGTATGGTGCTGTCCCAGGATGTGGTGCGTCAACTAATGACATACTCTTGGCCTGGCAACATCCGTGAACTTGAAAACGTGGTGGAACGCGCCCTCACGTTCAGTCAGGGTCGTTCACAAATTGAGCTGGCACATCTCCCATCACACATTCAAGCGGTCTCTGATTCTGTGACAGCACAAGGGCCTAGCACTTTACCCGACCAAGGACTCAGTTTGGAAACGTATGTCAAAGATGTCGAACGGCAATTCATCAAGCTTTCTCTAGACAAAGCTAAAGGGAACAAGCGGCGGGCAGCCGACCTACTCGGATTGAAACGAACAACCTTGGTGGAAAAAATGAAACGCTTAGGGTTTTAGGTAATCTGTGCCACCACGTTACAACTACTGGACGATTATTCTCAATGAGAAGCCGACAGCTTTTCGCGCCTATAAGCGAGAGGATTTGATGCCAACTTATAGACGCCTACTAGCGAAGCATCCAAGCGCTGCCCTTATGTGGTTTTCCAAGGGGCGCTTCTGGGTCATCACCGGAAGAAGAACAGTCATCGCGTAGGAATGAAGTTCGCAAGAACAGAGAGTCTCGGTGGTAGCCAGAGGGTAGCCATAAAGATCCTCGTGCGCGGCGAGTCACAGATCGAACGAAAAAGTCGCGTCTGCCAGCAACCAAACGTAACCACTAGAGCTAATCAGACACACCAACAGAAGTTGAGAAGGAACTAGCTGAGCACTCGGCGTTTAGAAAAAACCGCGAAATAAAGTCACGGATTTCTTCGGGCGAGGTAGCAGAATTGATTGCTTGGCGTAATGCCGTACCGCGATTGAGCCCTTTTGTATACCAAGAAGCTAATGCTCTCAGCTTGTTCACCACCCATCGTTCACGACTACTTGGGTTGCGTGGCACGGGCTGAACAAGACGGTGCACACCTCGATCATCATCGGCGGGATTAGTCATTAACAGGTCCAAGTAATCCAAAAGAAACTGACCGCGAACGTGAAGAGGAATGTACCGCGCTGGTTTACCATTTGCTAAATCTAATGCCTGTGCAAAAACCCATGGATTCCGCAAAGCGCCTCGCCCGACAAGTACGCCTGCTGCTCCACTCTGTGTCATACGGTCAACCAACTGACCGGGCTCTACGCAATCACCACTACCCCAAACCGGAATCCTCACTGCACTCGCTACCTGCCCAATGAGATCCCAGTTTGACGTCCCCTTGTAGGCTTGTTTGGCAGTTCGACCATGAACCGCCACTGCAGCTGCGCCCGCATCTTCGACCATTTGAGCAACCTGGACGGCATTAATTTCTTCATCGCTCCATCCAGAACGCATTTTGACCGTCACCGGAATTTGCACAGCGTCGGTCATTGCCCGAACAACCCGCGCTGCGTGTTGAGGTTGTCGCATGAGACTGCAGCCAGCATTATGCTTAGCAATTTTCTGCACTGGACAACCCATATTTACATCGACAATGTCGGCACCAAGACTTTCCAGGATTTGTGCGGCGGCTGCCATCTTTTCTGGGTCACCGCCAAACGTCTGAATAGAAACCGGTCGCTCTTCTTCCCTGTATTCAGCGTATTCAAGAGTGCGATCGATTCCACGAACAAGTCCTTCCGAACTTACCATTTCGGTTACAACTAAGCCGCAGCCGCCACGACGTTTAACCAAACGCCGAAACGCTGAATCAGTCAATCCAGCCATTGGGGCCAGCGCGAACGGTGCATCGAGTTTAATGTGACCGATCTTCATGGAACTCTTTTCGCGTAATTATCTTAGGTTAATATGGACGCGCATCTGCGGCATCGATTTCCACACTGACCGCCTGACCAATTAGATCTACCGAGAGCACGAGTCGTGCGTGAGAGCCCTTACGAGTCAGTCGACCAACCACACCGCTCAGAGGTCCGTGCATCACCTCAACCATCATACCTTCCTGAATTAATGGGCAAGGGTCATATTGCAAGTCACTGTCGACTAATTGACGAATTCCTTCAATTTCACGTTCCGGAATTGGAGCCAACACTCCATCAAAAGAAACAATATTGACAACCCCGAAACATTTAAGGATCGACAATCTGGCAGCAACATCAAACCGGGCAAAACAGTAACCGGGGAATAACGGCCAGTCAATTCTCTTTTTTCGATCCTTCCAGCGACTCCACCGTGTTATTGTCGGGAGAAAGGCCTCAAACTTCTTTTGTTCCAACTCCACACGCACTCGTTGCTCATGACGTGACCGCGTCCAAACAGCGTACCACTGCGGCTCGTGTGTCACTTCGGTCTCAGTTTTGCTATCTACAGTTTCGGCGGCCACCAGCTCAACCATGATGCTAGTTACTTTGAAGTGCGGCGAACTAGGGTGTCAGCTACCTGTCAGACTTGTCAGCCAAATCTTGAGCGATGTGTTCATCGTAAGCTTCGTGCAGTGCTTCGTTTTTCCACTCAATAATCGCTTCTTCTCGCAATGTGCCCATATACGATTCGTACTCGGCATCACGACGCTCGTTGAACATACGATCTTGGATCTCGTCTTTTACTTCCTCAAACGGCACAAAGCCAGCCTCTGTGAACGTGTCCAACTGAAGGATCTGGTAACCAAGCGTTGTTTTAAATGGTTGGCTCATGTCACCAGGTTCCATATCAATAAGCAGATCTTGAATAGCAGGTGCTAAATCATTCTCATTGATTGGCCCAATGAGTCCTCCATTAGATCGAGATTGCGAATCTGAGATCTCAGCAGCAACAGAAGCAAATGATTCACCCGCTAGGATACGCTGCCGCGCCAGTTCGGCTTTTTCTATTAGCACGCGATCCGTTTCTAGACTTGTATCGCCTTCTAACGATTCAATCAGAATTTCACGGAGGGTTACACGGCCCGGAATACCATAATCATCCAAGTGGTAATCGTAGTACTCTCGAGTTTCGAACTGCGTCAACCGAACTCTACTCATGATAGCAACCTGTCTGACTCTGGTGAGCATCACTTGGCGCTCCATCGATCGACGAAGGTCATCCATCGTCATGCCTTCCGCAGATAGTGCTGACTCAAACTGCTCGTCTGTTTCAAGACCGTTTTGCTCCTTAATGTTATTGATAATGTCCTCAAACTGATCTTCCTCCATTGTCAAATTCATTTCCTTCGCTTTTTGCACCAGCAGTAACTCGTCGATCGCAGTCACGATCAACTGCGGCGTGGCTTCATATAGCGCATCGCTCAACGCTTCATCGGAGGTGTCGGTAAGCTCACCGCTCGTACGTAGCTGCCGCAGTAGTTGGATCTGTCGTTCTTCAAACTCGGTTTTTGCAATAATCTCGCCGTTAACCTTAACCAGCACTGCCTCAATCACGTCTGCGGTCAGAGGAGCTACTACACACACCGCCAACAACAAACTCAACAGTTTAGTCGCGCCTTTCACTGGACCGAGATAGGCCTCACCAACTGAATTACACTTATTTCGGGGAATTTGATTACGCTGCTGCATCCAGACAAGCTCCACAGAATCAATAGCTTAACTTATTCAATCATAGCTGATTCGAGCGCTGTCTCTCAACTCAACCAAGAGGCTCACGATGTTATGAAATAACCCCCCTGAAACAAGCGGATCGACCTCTACTTCCTTACGATTGTCTTCGTGAGTGAATCCGGATTGTAATGATCCTGTCATCGCGTGCGCAGTCCACCAAGAATCGGTGCTTAAATCAATCATTGAATCCAAAGGCACGCCTTCAACACGCTGGGTTGTGCTCTGATCCCGCAAATCAACCTTGAGGATTCCTGGAGGAACAAGGGTGACATTCGGTCGGCCCTGGACCCACTCAGCAAATCTACCTAAATCTAGTGAAACCTGCCTTTGAAACTTAATTGTAAGTGTTCGTTTTTCTCGCTCGATCGATGTAATGCCAATCTCTTCGGCCATCATTCGGATCTTTGCATGCTCGAATAAGTTGAGCAGGGACGAAGTTGGTGGGCCGTAGCGATCCCGAAGCTCAGTAACTAGCTGCGTGAGCTCCGTATCACTGCAAACACTAGCTATTCGCCGGTACACGCTCAGTCTTTGATTCGTGTCTGAAATGTAATCCTCATCGATGCGCACGTCTATCCCGATGTTGACGGTAACGCGAATCTCATCCTCAACTGGAACTCCTTTCAGTTCGCGCACTGTGGACTCAAGTAGTTTCACATACATCTCAAATCCAATAGCATTAATGTGTCCGCTCTGTTCACCGCCAAGTAGATTACCGGCGCCACGAATTTCCAGATCAAGTGCAGCGATTCTAAAGCCGCTACCCAACTCACTGAATTCTCTTATTGCAGCGAGACGTTTTCGCGCTACGCTCGTCAAGGTATTTCTAGCCGGCACTAGCAGGTAGGCGTACGCCCGGCGGTCGGATCGTCCGATACGCCCCCGCAACTGATAGAGTTGCGCCAAGCCGAATTGGTGCGCCTGGTTAACAATGATTGTGTTCGCATTCGGAATATCGAGACCATTTTCGATGATCGTAGTAGCAATTAACACGTCAAACCGGTGGGTGACAAAACCCATCATGCAGTGCTCAAGCATTTCCTCGTTCATCTGTCCATGTGCCACGGCGACTCGTGCCTCCGGGACCAAGCGCTTCACCAGATCCGCAATGGCATAAATTGATTCGACTCGGTTGTGCACCACATAGACTTGGCCACCACGCGCCATCTCAGTTTTAATAGCACGTTCGATCGTTCGCCCATCGAACTGGACGACGTGTGTTTGAATTGCTAGGCGATCTTTTGGTGGAGTTTCAATTATCGACATGTCTCGTATGCCAGCGAGCGACATGTTGAGTGTTCGTGGAATCGGTGTGGCCGTCATTGTCAACACGTCAACATGCTGTCGGATCTGTTTAATACGCTCTTTGTGAACGACGCCGAAGCGCTGCTCTTCATCCACGACTAGTAGTCCCAGATTTCGAAAGTCGACATCTTTCGATAAGAGTCGATGTGTTCCAACTACAATTTCAAGTGTGCCTTGTCTAATATCAGACAAGGTCTTTTCTTGCTCATCTTTATCATTAAACCTACTTAGTAAGCCTACTCGCACTGGAAACGCCGCAAATCGTTCCTTGAGAGTCTGGGTGTGTTGAAATGCGAGTACAGTTGTCGGCGCTAGAAGTGCTACCTGTTTGCCGTCGATAACTGCCTTAAAGGCAGCTCGGGCTGCCAACTCGGTCTTGCCATAACCGACATCTCCACACAATAGGCGGTCCATCGGCATGACTTGCTCCATGTCGCCCTTGATCTGTTTCATCGCCGTTTGCTGATCAGGGGTTAACTCGTGCTGGAAACCAGCTTCAAATTCCTGTTGCCAATTAGAATCGGAACTGAAGCTATATCCAGTAATGGCCTTGCGTGCTGCGTACAATTTCAACAGCTCTTCGGCCATGTCACGCATTGCAGCTTTGACCTTATTTTTCGAGCGCTCCCACGTCGCCCCCCCTAGTCGATCGAGTGACGGCGTGGTGCCGCCTACGTACTTTTGCACGAGATCGAGATGCTCAACTGGAACGAAAAGTTTTGCGTTGTCCGCATACTGCAGTTCCATGAACTCCTGTGGTTCAAAACCAACCGCCAGCTGACGCAAACCCACAAACATTCCCACACCATGATTAACATGAACGACGAAATCGTCTGCTTTCAGATCTCGAAAAGCGTTGACAAATGTTCGAGATAGAGAACGTCGTCGATCGGTCCTCGGCTGTTGTTCTTCAAACACATCAGCCTCTGTGTAAATTTGTAGTCTTCCAAGAGGCAGGCGAAACCCTTGGGTTAGTTGACCTACGACTACTCCTACGGCGGTGGTTGACTGGCCGTCATTGATGGAATCAACCGCGTTGGCCTCTACCCCGTAGTCGTTGAGTAATTCAATTACTCTCTGGGCAGTCCCGGCAGTACTTGCCACAAATAAAACGCCCTCTTTCCGTTTCTGCGCTTGGAGAATGTCGGCTATCCAATCAGCCAAACGTCCTCGAAATTTAACAACGGATTGGCAGGCCTCGTGGACAGAATTACCATTAGCCCGACGCATCCTTAGGTTGTTTTTTTCACTCGCCTCTCGGGCTTTTGGTGTCGAAAGCGCCAACTCCAATTCACTAAAACCAACTCCGTCTTTCAACAAATCATCGAGTCTTTCTCTTGGAGTAACCAGAGTTTCAGGACTAGGACTACTCAAGTTCTCTGCAAGTGAGGTTTTGTAGTTAATCAAGATTTGCGAAAACGTTTCGTCCAATTGCACCATTATTTCGTCTGGCTCGGACAAGAAAACTGATGAACCTCTAAGATTTAAGTAGTCTAGGAATGATGCGCTTTCGTTTAATGAATAATCGTTGACCCAATCTACGAGGCTGTCCTGTAACGGCACAACCTCGACATGGTCCTCTGGTTCAATCGACCGTTGCGTTGCTGGATCAAAGCGTCGAATCGACTCCACCACATCTCCGATAAACTCAATACGGACGGGTTTCGATTCATTCGCTGGAAAGAAATCAACCACACCACCTCGGATGCAGCATTCACCGTGTTTATCGACCGGATCCTCTCTAACAAATCCCGCCACTTGCAGTACATCGCCAAGTGCGGTTGGCGTAATCTCATGTCCCGGCGTCAAGTCCACGGAAGCAGCGGTGATTTGTTCTGGTGAGCTTACGCGCCTTACCAAAGCAGAAGCGGACGCAACAATGATTCTGACTTTATCGGTAGCCAGGCTATGCAAGACTCGAGCGCGCGCTGAGGCAAGTTCAAAGTGTGGAGGCAAACCGCGATATGGATCAACTTCGCGAGAAGGAAAGGGTAGAACGACCTGGTGAGCGGAAGATTCAGATAGGCCTTCGAGTGCGGTCAAAAAGAATCTGATATCAGCGGTCACCGAAGCCACACTGGCATCCGATGGCACCACCAGAATCGAAACTGAACCCTTGTGACGACCGGCCCTCGCTACAAAGAGTGCCTGCGCAGAAGCGCTGAGACCGGTTACCGTCTTGGCCTCAATCTCGAAGCCAGCTCGTTTCACTGCTGTCTTAAGTAATGTCTGTAAGCCGAAGGAAGTCGACGTCGGCATGATTACATCAACGCCTAGTGGATCCATTTGAATCCACGATCTTAACATTTCCAAGTGAGCGAGAGGAGGCTAGAAGAAAAGTTACCTAGCTACACGCTTTATCCGTTCTATGAGTGCTGTGGTTGAGTAGCCAGTCTCTACAGAGACACGGACAACGCGACCACCAGCACTCTCTACCGTATCGCGGCCAACAATCTGATCAGCCGGCCAATCGGCACCTTTAACGAGCACATCCGGTACGATTTCTCGAATAATTAAATTAGGCTTGATTTCATTGAAAATGATAACGGCATCCACGCAATCTAAAGCTAGTAGCACTTCAGCGCGTTCACTCTCGATAACAACCGGACGGGTAACACCTTTAATGCTGTTTGCGGACGTGTCCGAATTGATGCCCACTATAAGAAGGTCGCCCTCACGAGCGGCCGCCTGAAGAAACCGCACATGCCCTGGGTGAAGTAAATCAAAAACACCATTGGTAAAAACTACACGCTGTCCAGCCTTGCGAGCGTTGACCGCCATTGCTGCAGCAGCAGAGCCCCCCGGAAGAAGCATCAGCGATTCACCGACAAAAGTTCGATTAAGTGGGCCATTATTCTAACGGCCCACTGAAACGAACGTTTGAGGAAAACTTCCAATTATGGCGTGGCCGGTAAATGCCTACGTCATTCGTTCGCGACTTCACACGAAATGTGTATAGTAACCGGTGGTAATCGTACGGATAACCGTCACGTTTATGAACTGCGACGTCTAGCTTATACGTCCCTGCAACGAGGTCAAGACTGTCTATCGTAAAGTCGACCGTGCCCTCGCCAACTATTTCCTTAGATACCAGCTGTTCGAGATCGGTGTTTGTCCCATAACAACAAATACCATCCGCATTAAAGAGTCCGACTCCAAAGACAAAGTCTGACACCGGTTTTTCAGCATTTATGTGCACGCGCACAGATAGGCGATCGCCTGAGTGAAAGACATGTGCAGACTTGCCCTCATCGCCGACCAGGGTAACGTCCAATATTTCAACTTCGCGAGAGCCCCATCTACCCTCTGTGACTTGAAACATGTCGTCCATTGAAGCTTCACCAGTCGTCGGCGGCTCGGAACTCGTTTTGGTCATCTTGCGAGTTTTTATATCGTCAGCTTCGAGTTGCTCTTCCTCCTGGTTTTCTACGTGCGACAAATAGGCATCGACAACACGTTTTGGATCTCCAACCGCCTTAATGAGACCGGAATCTAACCAAACTGCATCATCACAAAAACGTTCGACAAGGGAAAGCGAGTGTGTAACCAGAAGAATTGTCTTGCCACGCCGACGGAACTCGGCGAATTTATCTAGGCACTTGTGTGTAAATCCTTGGTCACCTACCGCTAAAATTTCGTCCACCAAGAGCACGTCCGGATTGACGTGAATCGCGACTGCAAAACCGAGCCGCGCGTACATGCCCGATGAATAAGTTTTGACCGGCGCGTCAATGAATTCTTCTAACTCGGCGAACTCAACAATCTCTTCAAACTTTTGCACAACTTCTCGCTTGGACAGACCAAGCATAATGCCGTTAATAAAGATGTTTTCTCGGCCTGAAATCTCAGGATGAAATCCAGCGCCCAATTCAATTAAGGCAGAAATACGGCCTTTTACATTCACCGTCCCGCTAGTAGGCTTTGTGATGCCCGCCACCAGTTTGAGTAATGTGCTCTTTCCTGAACCATTTGGACCGATTACACCAACGGTCTCTCCTGCCGCCACGCGTAGGGAAACATCTTGTAGAGCAGTGAAGGTTTCAGCCGGTTTGAGATCTGTAATTAAACTTCCAGACAATAGAGCGCTCTTGAGTGTGGCGAATTGTCGTCGGCGACCATACCGGCGGTAAATCTTGGTAGCATGATCTATGTCGATTGCGTGCATGGTAATAGGCCTTGCTTTAAACTTCTTCCGCAAAGGAGTCACGCAGCCGATCGAACAAGAAGTAGCCAACTATAAACAACGCAACGGATGCTGCGCCAAGCGTCAGCAGCCATTTTAGGTGTCCGAACGGACCGTTATAAAACAAAATTTCTTGATAAGAAACAGCAAGGTGAGTGAACGGGTTCATATCTAGAAATCGCTTACCGCCAGACGGAGCCATCGACATGGGATAGATGATAGGCGTCGCAAAAAACCAAAAAGTCAGAAGGTTTGAGAGGATATCTTTGATGTCGCGAAAGTGTACTGTGAGCGCAGAAACGATCAAAGATAGGCCCAGCGTTAATATTAGCTGCACCAAAATGACAAACGGAAACCAAATCAGTTCATTGAGCTGAAGCGGAATGGAATAGTAAATTAGAAATCCGACTAGTACCGGCAATCCCAAAAAGAAGTGCACCATGTTCGCTAAGACTGTTACGATCGGTAACACCTCAGCCGGAAATAACACCTTCTTAATAAGATTTCCGCCAGCAATCAAGACACCGGACGACTCAATTAATGACGAGGAAAACCAAGTCCACGGAAGAATCCCACAGAACATGAATAACGCGTACGGCTCGACCGACGCAGGTCGAATTCCTGGAAGCACGGTATTGAACACAAACGAGTAGATTAGTAGGAGGAGCAGGGGATTAATGAACGACCAAAAAAACCCAAGCACCGAACCCCGGTAGCGCGCCTTTAACTCGCGCGCCACCAAGCTTTGAATTAACCCTCGATAGCGAGGTAATTGAAGAAGGTTATGGATCATCGATCTGAAGGACAAGTGTAGTTATATTATCAGGCCCGCCACCTGCGTTCGCCGCCTCAACTAGATTGTTACACACTGTTTCAAGCGTGACCGATTGACCTAGTAATTCCTTAATTCGTTCGTCAGAAACGACCGCAAACAGACCATCCGAGCAAATCAAGAAGCGGTCCCCTATTTCTAACTCATATTCATCAAGATCGACATCTGGATCTTCACCGCCAGAAAGTGCGCGGGTTACAATATTCCGGCAGGGATGCTGCCGCGCGGCGCTCGGTGTCAGTTCACCGGCTTGCACCTGCTCTTGGACCCATGAGTGATCGGTTGTTAATTGTTTAAACTGACCGCCCCGAAGACGATAGATCCGGCTATCACCGACGTGCGCAATCGCTGCCAGACGATCATTAATTACTATTGCCGAGGCAGTTGTGCCCATGCCGTTCAAATGTTCCGCCCCTGCAACTTTGGAGGCAAGCGCGCGATTCGCTAACCGAAACGCAAACTGGGCCCGATTCGCAGTTACACTAATTTGGTCGTTAAACGGAAATGGCCAATTATCCTCCATTCGAGTGGTCTTGGTTCCTTGAATAAAGTTTTCGATCGTTTTCACGACGAGTCGCGAAGCTACCTCGCCAGCAACATGACCACCCATGCCGTCTGCTACCAAGAAGAGACCAATGTCTGGCCGCGCACATTCACTGTCCTCGTTCGAAGAACGTAGCAACCCTTTATCGGAGGTTACGGCACAAGAAACACGCATTCCAATACCTACAGTTTGATCTTTCATGCAATAGCGCCAAACAAAAGTCAACGCCGTCTTGGTTACTGTGTTTGGGACTATGATAGCTGACTTCGGTGTTCGTGGTTTGAATGACGGTGTTAGGGTGTGCTCGTCTGTGCTTTTAATGAAACTTGCAACCTGACCAAAGACCTGCGCAACGCAAGCTGTGCCCGCGTAAAGTCGACTTCGGCAGAGGGTCGTCTTAACTGGCTTTCTGCTCTTTCGCGAGCTTCAGTGGCTCTTTCACGGTCAATCTCTTCGGCCAGCTCAGCTACTGTGGCGAGAATGGTTACCTTGTCTGGTAAAACCTCCGCATAACCAAGCGAAACAGCCAAGTAGGACTGCCTTGAACCAGTGCGGTACCAAATATGACCAATATTGAGATTGGTAAGAAGCGGTGTGTGACCAGGTAACACTCCCAAGTATCCATCTGAGCCGGGGACCTGCACTTCGTCCACGTTTAATTCGACGAGTGATCTCTCAGGAGTAGTGATATGTAGTGCTAACTGAGAAGGTAGTGCCATTGTCTGTCTTACTTCAATAGATGAACCAAGAAGAACTACGCCGCTTTTATTTTTTCTGCTTTCTTGACAGCTTCCGCAACCGTACCAACAAGATAAAATGCTTGCTCTGGTAGATCGTCGTGTTTCCCTTCAACAATTTCCTTAAAATCACGTACCGTATCAGCAATCGGGACATACTTCCCAGGAATTCCAGTGAATTGCTCTGCCACAAAGAATGGTTGGGATAAAAATTTCTGCATTCTACGCGCGCGATGTACAGTCTGCTTATCATCATCAGATAATTCATCCATTCCTAAAATTGCAATAATATCTTTT
>ERZ651768.1003-NODE-1003-length-20922-cov-3.946414_pt1 | contig 20922 bp, 15 predicted proteins | sample MGYA00514754_ERZ651768 | MGnify/ENA metagenome assembly ERZ651768
AAGTGTCCATTTAACAGAACTAAGGAGAAGTCTAACCTGGTCTGCTGTCGTGGTTTTTTTAGCGACTGTAATCTCTTTCATTTTTCACCAGCAGATACTTCAGATTCTCATGGCACCAGCAGGAAACTTTACAGAATTGCCCCAAAATAAACCTGTGTACACTGAATTAACGGAGTTCATAGGGATTGCTATGAAAGCCTCCCTGTTTGTTGGTATTTTCGGGTCACTCCCTTTTCTACTTTGGCAAATGGTAATGTTCTCTGCTCCAGGTTTGAATTCAACAGAAAAGCGGTACCTTTACTCCCTAATGCCGATTACCATATTGGTTTTTCTGGCTGGTTCCGCTTTTGGATACTTCATGCTATTCCCACCTGCCGTGAAATTTCTTCTTACTTTTGGCAGCAATGTCGCTACTCCGATGATTAGAATCGGGAACTATATAAACCTAATGCTGTCATTGCTTTTTTGGATGGGGATCGTATTTGAGCTGCCTATAATCCTTTTTTTCTTATCGAGAATCGGAGTTGTGAGTCCGGAGTTCCTTGCAAAGAATAGACGCTGGGCTATTGTTATCGCATTCGTTCTGGGTGCTATTATCACACCAACTCTAGACCCGATAAATCAGGCTTTCGTAGCAGGTCCAATCATCGTCCTTTATGAAGTGGGTGTGTTGCTCTCAAAAGTGGGGGCCCGTATGAGAGAACGCAATAGTTAACTACAGAAAATTTCAGGCGATTCAGGCTAGCAACTGCAGCTCCTCAAAGGAAACTATAGCGAATGTGATGGGCTAACTTTTCCTGCTTCCGTTAACCTCATTTTCTTCGTCGGAACTATCTAATTCGTTCTTCTGGGTCGTACGAAACTCTTTAATAGCTTTGCCCATAGCTCCGCCGATCTCAGGAAGTCTTCCAACCCCGAATATGATCAACACCACCACGAGGACTATTATCAGCTCCATTGGCCCGAATCTGAACGGCATGAAAGCCACCCCCGAATGAATTGGTCTTTTGTTGACCATTCTAAGATTACACAGTTTATCTTACCAAAACAAAGAAGAAGTATTGTCCTCATTCGGCTCAGAAGAAGAAAAAGGCGAAAATGGAACGGGATTCTATCCATTTCTCGTTCCGGAAAACTTACCATTCCTATTGGACCATCTATTCACATTACCAGCTTTGAGCATAGGACGTATTGTCTTAGTCAGGTTGGTTACGTTAAAATGGTCTCTTGATATTTAACTGAAATAATTGTCAGAGAGACTAGATAAATACCGGACGATCGTATTATGGATGCCCACAACCTTATACAAGTAGAAAAAAATCCCAACATAGAGGACTTTGGTCCTGGTGACACAGTGAGGGTTAATGTAAGAGTGGTTGAGGGGGAAAGGGTTAGAACACAAGGTTACGAAGGTGTTGTGATTAGGCGACGGGGTAACGGGCAAGGAGAAACCTTTACGGTTCGTAGAATTTCCAATCAGGTTGGAGTTGAAAGAACATTCTTAGTGTGCTCCCCTAACGTCGAATCCGTAAAAGTGTCCCGCCGAGGTAAGGTACGGAGAGCCCGTTTGTATTACCTTCGGGGCAGGTCTGGCAGGGCTGCTCGGATCAAAGAGGACCGAAGAACTTAATTCTCGCGTCGAGAGAAATTTTGCTTCTCGAGATGCTAACTTGCCAGGCTCCAAGTGTTTATTCAGCGTATCTTGATACAAGTCGCGCTACGAATTCGGTCGAGCGAAGTCATTGGAATTTGCAGAGATAGCGGTAAACTCCCCCACTGGACACAGTCGTACATTCAGCTATTCTGTGCCTAGGGACTTATCTTTATCGGAAGGGCACTCTGTACTTGTACCGTTTGGTCAACAAATTCTGCAAGGGATAGTTTTTTCTGTCGATGACGTTGCCAGTGTGGAAAATACGCGTGATGTATTGGACCTGACAGACGAACAACCTTTTCTTGATGAGACGAGATTATCCTTAGCACGTTGGATTAGTGAGCATTATATGTGCACGCTATTCGAGGCAGCGGCTTTAATGATTCCACCAGGAGGAAGAACTCGTAATTTCACTTGGTTATCTTCCCGGAATAGAGCGACCGAGTTATGCTCGACTATAGAATCCAGATTAAGCGACTTCCAACAAGATATTTTCGAGCACGTATCCTCTGCTGAAGGAGTCCGACTTGACCGGCTTATATTACGATTCGGACAGAATGCTCGATCTGCTGTGAGAAAGTTAGTCGATCTCAGGTTACTGGATAGGGAAACCGTATTGCAGAAATCCCCTGTTAGGCCTCGTTTCTCATATGTCCCGTTAGCCACTAAGTTAGGAATTCAAACACTGAAAAATAACTCTTTCGGCAGATCTTTTAAGCAGAAAGAGTTAGTCGCTTCCCTCGATTCTGACAAAGCTCCTTCTACGATGGTGGAAGCCCGGAATAAATTCGGCTCAACAGTGATTAAAGCTGCCCTAGATAAGGGATTTATTGAGCAACGGAGAGAGCGGCTATTTAGAGAACCTCTTGAAGGTCGAACCTATAAAACAGCATTGCCCGTCAAACTTACCCATGAACAAAAGTCGTCTTTGAGAGCTATAGTTGAGATGTTGGACAAACCTGACATCAATCCGAGAGCCATACTACTTTATGGAGTGACAGGAAGTGGGAAAACGGAGGTTTATTTAGATTCCGTCCAGCATTGTTTGGAGCAGGGGAAAAAGGCACTTGTTCTCGTTCCCGAGATTGCTCTCACCCCTCAGACCATCGAAAGATTCGCGTCCCGGTTTCCAGGAGAGATCGCTGTTATGCATAGCGGGCTCTCCCTGGGAGAAAGATTCGATCAATGGTGGAAGATCCGTGGCGGAGAGTATGGCGTTGTAATAGGTTCAAGAGGAGCGGTGTTTGCACCTCAACCCGATCTTGGACTTGTTGTGATAGATGAAGAACATGAGTGGACGTACAAACAAAATGAATCCAATCCCAAGTATCACGCTCGTGATGTGTCAATGCAGTTGGCCGGGATAACAAGGGCCGCAGTTATCCTAGGATCTGCTTCACCAGATATAGAGTCGTATCTAAGAGCCAGGAGAGAAAGATACCGTTTTGCCAAATTGACTGAAAGATTCTTACCTGAGGCCAGATTGCAACACAGTGAAGCGATGGGTGACTTGGCTTCAGTTAAAGTAGTTGATATGCGTGAAGAACTGCGAAAGGGGAATCGGGATATATTTAGTGATTCCCTTCATTCCGCCATCACTGAGACTATTACTCGGGGTGAGCAGATTATCCTCTTTCTGAATAGAAGAGGAACTTCTTCGTTCAGTCAATGTCGTTCATGCGGGCATGTACTCCAATGCAGGAGCTGTGATATAGCGCTCACTTACCATAATGTTGATCAAAGACTGGCATGCCATTATTGCGGCCGGCGCCGGCGCCTATTTTCTGAATGCCCTTCGTGTAAATCGGCCTCACTCGGGAAATATGGAATTGGTACTCAGGCTGTAACAGATAGAATTCGTGAATTGTTCCCAGAAGTTAACGTAATAAGATGGGATCGTGACGCAGCTACAAATACAGCACAGTATGAAAATATTCTCAAAACCTTCCGATCAGGATCTTCTCAGATACTTGTTGGAACACAGCTAATTGCGAAGGGTCATCACTTGCCAGGAGTTACATTGGTGGGCGTGGTCTCAGCTGATACTGGGCTAGGAATTCCTGACTTCAGAGCTGGAGAGCGGGCGTTTCAAGTTTTATGTCAGGTGGCGGGAAGAGCAGGCAGGGGAGAGTATCCTGGAAGAGTAATAATACAGACTTACCAGCCGGACCATTATGCGATCATTGCTGCTGCAAAACAGGACTATCTGTCGTTTTTTGAGACTGAGTTGAGTTACAGAAGAGTGTACGCATACCCACCCTACAGTAAGTTAATTAGGCTTGTGTATCAGCATACTAATAAAGTGATAGCTGAACAGGAAGCAAAAAATCTTTCCGCAACGATTTTGAACCAACAATCAAGATGGGGACTTTCCGATACTGACGTAATTGGACCGACTCCGGCCTTTCCATCGAGGGTACGCGGTAGTTACCGCTGGCAAATTATCTTACGAGGACCTAATCCAAGATTGCTCCTAGATAAAGCATATTTTACTGTGAACAACGAAGGAAAGGGGAAAATGCCAAGAGGTTGGTTTATCGACATAGACCCTGTGAGCTTTAACTGATAACAAACTTGTGCTCCACTCCGGTAAATACGTAGCATTAATGGTTAATCTAGGTGAAGGAAATTAGAAATGACTGAAAAATCGGTTTCAAACTCGGATATCAAATCGGCCCTTCCAGATACAAAATCTTCGTTAACCGTGTCCGGTTTAAGAGGTCGAGTCACAATTCTCAGGGATGTACACGGCATTCCGCATGTCCGAGCTGATCATGTTCAAGACGCTTTCTTTGGGCAAGGGTTTGCGACAGCCCAAGATAGGCTATGGCATATGGATTTTGATCGTAGACAGGCCTATGGTGAATGGTCGAAGTTCGCGGGTTCTTCGGGAATCGAAAGTGATCGTATGATGAGGAGATTTCAGATTAGAACTAGCGTTTTTTCCGATTACAAGAACCTGAAACGAGAAACTCGTGAAATGTTCGACGCGTATGCATCTGGTGTTAACGCTTTTATAGAAAGTACTGAGAATTTACCCATTGAATACTCCATAGTTGAAAGTAATCCGGAGCCATGGTTGCCCGAAGATTGCATGGCAGTATACAAAGTCCGACACATTATGATGGGTGTATTTGAGGGGAAACTCTGGAGGGCTCAACTAGTGAATGAGCTGGGTTCTGAAAGGGCGTCAGAATTGCTCCTTGGTTACCAGCCTGGGCATTTATTGGTAGCGCCTCCTTTGGCACAATATTCTGGAGACTTTCTAGATGGGATAGAACACTTCAAGCAAGGAACGGATTCGATTAAATGGCTTAAAGAGTCCCCGGACGCCGGCAGTAACAGCTGGGCCCTGCACGGTAGTAAGACCTCTACCGGGAAACCTATTCTCGCAGGAGACCCCCATCGAGGGTTGGACACCCCTAACTGTTACTACCAAAACCAAGTATCGTGCCCAGACTTCGATGTTATCGGCCTCTCTTTTCCGGGCTGTCCCGGATTTCCCCACTTCGGCCACAACCGACACGTTGCATGGTGTGTAACCCATGCTGGAGCCGATTATCAAGATCTCTTCATCGAGAAATTTGATGAGGATAACTTATCTGTTTATGAATGGAAGGGAGATAAGTTCGGAGCAGAAATAAAACGTGAGACCATCGAAGTAGCGGGAGCCGAAGATGAGACAGTTGAAGTCCGAGTTACTCGGCATGGTCCCATAATCGGTGAGAGCAAAGACGGTAGGATGGGACTTGCCTTTAAATATACGTCTACAGAGGCACCGAACCAAGGATTTAATTCCCTAATTCCACAGATGACATCAAATTCCATAGATGATGCAGAATCAGCGATGAAAGAATGGGTGGATCCGTGTAACAACTACGTGTTTGCGGATGTTCATGGTGATATCAGGTACTTGAATCGAGGAAAAGTTCCCATACGTTCCATGGCTAACGCATGGCTTCCCGTTCCAGGTTGGACAGGTGAACATGAATGGCTCGGGAACATCCCATTTGATCAGTTAGCACGTATAACCAACCCAGATAACGGATACATTGTTACAGCAAATAATCGTATTGTTGACTCAGACTACCCGCACTACATAGCCCTTGAATTTGCTCCAGAGTACCGCGCAAAGAGGATCGTTAATAGAATCGAAACCATGAAGAACGCATCTATAGAGGATATGTTAAGGATCCATTCCGAGAGAGTTTCTATTCCAGCGCTGTCTTATCTGCCCACGATTGGCAAGGTCGAAGTTTCGTCGGTAGCTGCTACGGCCGCTCAAGACATTTTAAGAAAGTGGAATGGTTCAATGGATTCGGATTCTATTGCGGCAACAGTTTATTCTGCATTTAGGCTTAAATTGCATGAGCGAGTTCTTGGCAATCTTCTCGGCCCACTCGCCGAGGAAGCGCTGGTTGCGGGGGGAAGAGGTGCACCGCGTCATGTCAGTCAACTTGCTTCTCATTTAGTGACTCAGGTTGGAAATAATGATGAGAGTTTGCTTCCGGATGGTGAATCTTGGGAGAGTGTAGTGGCTAGAGCCCTAAAGGAAGGGGTCGAACTTCTAATTGATATGCTAGGTGAAGATATGGATTGTTGGAAATGGGGCAATGTCCATTGCACGAATCCAGTGCATCCCCTGTCCAAGGTTTATCCTGAGCTAGCTGAGTTTTTGAACCCTCCCCCTATGCCTATGGGAGGTGACGGAGATACGCCACAGGCTGGCAGCTATGCACATAACAATCCTTTCGTAATTACGGGAACGTCTGTGGCAAGGTACGTTTTTGATACGTCGAACTGGAACAATTCGAGGTGGATAGTTCCCCTCGGCTCGTCTGGACACCCAGGGAGCCCTCACTACGCTGACCAAGCTGAACTTTGGTCAAAAGTAGAGACCATCCCAATGCTATATAGCGGCAGTAAAGTCGACTCTTCCGCAGCCTCTAGCCAACAATTACTTCCCAGCTAGACAGGACAGTTTTTAGTCATTCTTTCTTAGTGCTCTCCCGGGTAAGGCCCCTGTGTGGGTTCCCTCGCTAATGACAATTTCGCCGTTGACGATCACGAACTCGATTCCAATAGGGAATTGTTTAGGTTCAGTTCTTGTCGCTGGAGCGGATACAGTTTCGGGGTCAAAGATCGTAATGTCTGCTTTCATTCCGTCACGTAGAACACCTCTTTCAGATAATCCGAGTCTTTGCGCGGGAAATGAAGTCATTTTACGAATAGCGGTTGGGAGTGACATCTGTCTCTCTTCCCTAACATACTCGGCCAGTATCACGGGGAAGCAACCGTAAGTTCTTGGACTTGGAAAATCTCCCAAAAGAACCGCATCGCTTCCGACCATGGAAAGAGGATGTGATACGAAGGCAGGCAGAGTATTTGGATTTAATCCCATTGCCACATAACATACTTGAAGGTCCTCAGCCAGTAATAAGTCGCAAAGAGCGTCCACCGGGTGCTTGTTTAACATTTCCGACACTTGGGCAACCGATTTGCCTTCAAACTGATGATTTTCGGGTCTTTTAAAATATGTGAGCCACATTTCGTGCCAGGATGTTGCTCTAGGCACAACCTCCTTTCTGAGTCTATCTCGGCACTTTTCTGATCCCAAGACATTACGAAGTCCCTCTGGTCCGCCGTCGTGAGCCCAATCTGGGAAGACGATCAATATTCGGGTACTTCCGTAAACATATGGATAACTATCAAATGTGACGTCCTGGCCTCTTTCTGCGGCAGACTCGACAAATTCTAGGAGACGGTTACCTCCCCCCCTGAGAGGAGCTGATTGATAAAAATGAGTGATATGGACTGGGACACCACTTCGTTCACCGATTTCAACCGCTTCCCTGAAAGGATCGAGAAATCGATCTCCCAGCCTGTACCTAACGTGAGTGTGATAAATTCCACCAAGATCCCTCACTTGCTCTGATAATTCGACTAGCTCATCTGTCGAGGCATAACCGCCGGGTGGATAATCCAGGCCGGTAGACATACCAAACGCTCCTTCTTCCATGGATTCCCTGATCATGGCCTTCATATTGGCAATGTCTTTGGCGGTAGCAGGAGTGTTATTCCACCCGATTGCGTCAATTCTTATCGGTGAGTTACCTAGGAGGTAGGCAATATTGACTGAAGCTTTCCTGTCAAATAAGTTGAGATACTGTTCAACCGTTGACCATCTTTTAGGCAAAGGAGGATTTCCATCAAGCCCTGAGTTGATCTCGACGAATCGCAAAAAGTCTTCATGGTTTCTGAAAGGAGCATATGAGTTCCCATCCACTCCAATTAACTCAGTTGTTATGCCCTGACGAACCTTTGGCTCATGTTCAGGCTGTGAGAGCATAACCAACCCTGAATGTGCGTGCATATCTATAAATCCAGGACAAACGATCCTACCTGATGCGTTTATTTCTCTCTTGGATTCCACGAATGACACGTCGCCACGTAAAATCTTGATTCTGTCACCTTGCACAGCTATCGATCCAGCGTATCCTGGGTTACCTGTTCCATCAATGATGGTCCCACCATGTATCAATAAATCCAGCATTTACTTCACCCCCTTTATTACGTTCTCGATTCTACAATCTCTGGGACTTTATAGGACCTGAATTTGGCAGGTTCATGGTAGAGGAGTCTATGCTTGATATAATTTCAGACGTCTTTAACTCATAACCTGTTCTCCGACGCTTTCGTTTTAGCAGTTACCAAGGGAAAAATTATGCAAGATTTAAAGGGTTCACTAAAAGAATTGAAACAAAGAATCACTCAGATAATGGTGCGTCTTTGACCTCGATTCCAAGGAAAAAGACATTGTTGCCCTTGAACTTGAGGCTTCCGATCCTGGATTTTGGAATTCGGCATCAATCGCGCAACAGAAAATGAAAACGTTGGCAGCGCTCAATACACAAGTTGCAGAGTGGAAAGGTCTATATGAAAAATCTGACTCAGCCTGCGAATTGTTGGCCCTTGCGATTTTAGATGGTGACCGAGAAATGTTAACTGGTATCTTAGGAGAATCGGAAGATATCAGGACCAAGCTCGGAGAATTGGAGTTTCAGCTCACGCTTTCTGGAAAATATGATCAGCGTGACGCTATTCTTGCATTGCATGCCGGAGCTGGAGGTGTCGATTCTCAGGATTGGGCATCTATGTTAATGCGAATGTATATTAGGTGGTCTGAGAGGAAAGGATTTAAGAGTGAGGTACTGGATACTTCATCGGGTGAAGAGGCCGGTATAAAGAGTGCTGTGCTCCAAGTATCTGGAGATTATGCCTATGGTCATCTCAAAGCCGAGAAAGGCGTTCACAGATTGGTTCGTATTTCTCCTTTCGATAATGATCACGCTCGACATACCTCCTTCGCTTTGGCGGAGATCTTACCCAAGGTGGAAGAAGGTGTTGATGTTCAGATAAACCCAGACGATCTACGAGTTGATGTTTTTAGAGCGGGTGGACATGGTGGCCAAAGCGTTCAAAAAAATTCCACTGCTGTCCGCATCACTCATATTCCGACCAACACGGTGGTTACTTGTCAAAACGAACGTTCCCAGCACCAAAATCGTGAGATTGCTATGCGTATTTTGACCGCTAGGTTAGTTGAGTTGGAACGCCAGAAGAAAGAGAAAAAAATGGCAGAACTTAAAGGGGATCATATTTCTGCAGAGTGGGGAAATCAGATAAGGAGCTATGTTCTTCATCCTTATCAGATGGTAAAAGACCACAGAACAGGAGTTGAGACTTCAGGCACAGATAGAGTTCTAGATGGTGATATAGATGAGTTCATCACTGCTTATTTGACCTCTCAAGTTGGAGAATAAGATTAATAAATGAAAAAGCTACAATCCTCAATCAATTTGAGCGAATCAAAGGATTATGAATAACTTTCACAGAATACTAATTAAGATGAGTGCCTTTATTGTTGCAATCAGTCTGTTGTTATCAGCAGTGGCGTGTGGGAGTCCTAGTCAGGCAACTGAAAATCAGCTTAAAGTCGAGTCGACTGCTGTATCTCCTATCTCGGAGACATCTAAATCAGCAAAGTCTGGCCCTGTGACACTCGCCGATACTGCGGCTCAAACGCCTTCTGCGACTGGAGAAATGAAATATGGTGGTACTTTCAACAGGCTTTGGGCTGACCCCCCAACTTTAGACCCCCACCTCACGTCTGATACTACATCTGCTGGAATCGTAGTAGAAATTTTTGGAGGTTTAGTATCATTCGACACATCTCTTAACTTGGTTGCTGATCTAGCCGAAAGCTGGGAAATTTCTAGTGACGCTCAGATTTATACCTTCAAGATCAGGGATAATGCTGTCTTTCACAATGGGAAACCGGTAACGGCGCAAGATTTTAAGTGGTCCCTAGAACGGGCGGCCAGTCCGGATACTGCGTCTCCTGTTGCAGAGACGTATCTTGGCGATATTGTAGGTGTAAGTGAGGTTCTTGATGGTAACTCTGCTTCAATTAGCGGGATAAAGGTTATCGATGATAAGACTATACAAATTCAGATCGATGCTCCCAAAGCTTATTTTCTTCAGAAGCTGACATACCCTACCGCTTTTGTTGTGGATAGAGAGAACGTAGAGGCAGGCGGTAGAACTTGGACTGACAAACCTAATGGCTCAGGTCCTTTTAAGATGGTCGAGTATAAGATTGGAGAAAGACTGATACTCGAACGTCACGATGATTACCATTTAGAGCCAGCCAAGCTGAAGAAGATACAGATGAATCTTGCTGGCGGGTCATCGATGGCAATGTATGAAAATGATGAAATAGATCTAACTGGAATCAGTTTGTTCGATCTGGAACGAATAAAGGATCCCAATGACCCGCTTCATTCAGACCTAGTAGTGGCGAATCCTAGTTTCTCGATTTCCTATATCGGTTTTAATGTTGAACAACCTCCGTTTGATGATCGTAGTTTCCGACGGGCTTTGAATCATGCTGTGGATAAAGAACTCATTGCCAAAGAAGTTCTGGCTGATCTTGTAGTACCAGCCTACAGTATTCTCCCTCCGGGATTTCCCGGACACTCGGATGATTTGGAGGGTCTTAGATATGACCCGGTCCTTGCAAAAAAATTGCTCTCTGAGTCTAGATATGGAGACCCCGACATGCGTCCGAGAATCGTTATAACTATCCCAGGTACTGGAGGTACTCCCAACCTTGACTTAGAGGTAATAATCAATATGTGGAAGGAGAATCTTGGGGTAGAAGTTGAGATTCAGCAAGTTGAATGGGCGACATACCTACGGGATTTAGATCGCCAGAAATTCCAGGCATACGGTGGACTGGGCTGGGAGGCTGATTATCCTGACCCTCAGGATTTCTTGGACATATTGTTCCATACGGAGAGCGACAATAATAATGGAGCATTCTCCAACGTGAAGGTAGATTCTTTGCTAGAGGAGGCTAGAGTTGAAGTTGACGTCGTGAGGCGTATGAATCTTTACCGAGAAGCAGAGGAGCTAATTGTTAATGATGCTCCATGGCTCCCTCTCTGGTTTGCTGGCGAAAGGCATGTTCTAATCAAACCTTACGTAAAGGGATACACTATCACTCCCATGATTGTTCCCAAAATGAGGCACGTTTATATAGAGGATTGACCTCAGAATTCATTGAGGGCTTAGCTTAAAGTTAATAGTGTGAAAGAGGCCAATTGAAAGGCTTCCTTCCCATGGAAATTGAATCCTTCACTTTTACGAGCTTAGAGGTTTCCGTAATGTGGAAATATGTTATTAGACGCATCCTATGGTTGCCCTTTTTGCTTACCGGGGTGTCAGCGATTACCTTCGTTCTGGGAACGTACGGCCCCGGCGATCCAGTGCAGGTTATGATGGGTGCGAAATACGATGAAGTAACGGCCTCGAGAATTCGATCAACACTGGGATTGGATAGACCAGTAATTGTTCAGTACGTCGACTATATGTGGGGGGCTGTACATGGAGATTTTGGAGAGAGTCTTAGGTTTCGAGGTAGATCAGTAAGTTCACTACTAATCTCGAAGATGTGGGTATCTTTTCAAGTAAATCTTGCGGCGATGATAGTAAGTCTATCTATAGGTCTCCCTTTAGGTTTTTGGATATCCCACAGACAAGGTTCTTGGCTGGATCCTGCAGTTGTAAGTCTGAGCCTTGTACTCATGTCGATTCCTATTATGGTAAGCATACCCTTGGTTCTGTGGACGCTTTGCCTAAAACTGCAATGGGTTCCCTGTTCAGGATGGGGTGGTTTATTTGACGCAAGAATAATTGTTCCAGCAATTACGATGGGAATACCAGGAGTAGCTGGGTTGGCACGGCTCATGAGGGCAAGCACTTTGGATGTAATGGGTCAGGATTATATCAGGACGGCGACATCCAAAGGGATTCATCCGAGATCCATCGATCACCGGCATATTTTGAGGAATGCCCTGATCCCAATAATAACAGTTCTGTCTTTCTCGCTTGCAGGTATGTTAACTACCGGATTTATAACAGAGAGGCTATTGGGAATTCCCGGCGTTGGCGACTTCGCTATTCAGTCGATCTTTAATCGAGATTATCCGGTGATTATGGCTTTTACCCTGATCCTGTCTATGGCATTTGTTCTGGCAAACCTTCTGGCAGACCTTGCTTATACTATGATAGATCCCAGAATCAGGTTGACTTAGATTGACGGAAAGTCTACCTACTGGCCACGAAGGTGGACACCTCTCAAGGGCGATGTCTCGCCTTTGGAGAAAGAAACTGGGACTCTTCTGTCTGGTTGTGATTCTTCTAATATACTTTCTTGGGATTACAGCTCCATGGATTTCCCCATATGGATACAACGATCAGGATTACACAGCCATAAGACAACCTCCTAGTTTGGAGCACTGGGCAGGGACGGATTTGAAAGGCAGAGACGTCCTCACCAGGGTTCTATGGGGAATTCAGAATACAGTAGTAATTACCATGGTAACGATGGCGACAGGCGGCCTGGTAATTGGTGTTTCGCTAGGCCTAATTTCGGGTTATTTCAGTGGGCGCATAGATTCACTAATAATGCGGACAGGGGAAATCTTTGCCTCGTTCCCTGACATCCTATTGGTAATACTCCTAGCCGCAACGATTCGAATGCGGATTCTAGAATGGGTTCGATGGGTTGAGGACAACACGTTTCTAGATGGAATAGTAAAAACAGGAATAGCAGATTATTTTGTGGTGTCTCTCGCACTGGTATCGTTTAGCTGGATAGGAATGGCCCGGTTGGTCCGTGGCCAAGTGCTGGTATTGAAGGAAACACAATATGTAGAGGCTGCCCGTGCCACTGGTGCTTCAACGGTCAGGGTTCTTTTTGTGCATCTTTTACCTAATGCAATAGGACCCATTGTTGTAACCATATCGATGGGAATGGGAACTTTGGTGGGAACGGAGATAATATTGAGTTGGCTTGGTCTTGGCATACAACCTCCGCGCCCCAGCTTGGGTACTATGCTGCTTGAAGCGGGCAGTATAAGTGCTTTGAGAGTTGTGCCATGGATGTTGCTCGCTCCCGGATTTATCGCCTGGTCATTGGTTCTATGCTGGAATCTACTAGGGGATGCATTAAACGATGTCCTGAACCCTCGAACAAGGTAAGACGAATCAGAGAATTCTGCCTAAGGTTCTTTAGTGCTAACATAGCGCCCTGCTAGATAAAGGAGTCTTTTATTTTCCTAAAAACTGGTTAATGTAGAGGGAAACCCCTGTGAGTTTTAAGCTTCTTCTTTACGCACCTGACGGCCATCCTGAACATAGCCTTTTCAAATGGCGTGATCGGTTAGAGATGGAAATTCCAGGTATCGAAATAGATTTGGTAACTTCCGAGGACGAGGCAATCGAAGCTATTAGCAGCGCCGACGCTGCATTTGGAAATATAAGCTCCGAAATTTTCGTCCGCGGCGAGAGATTGAGATGGGTTGCCTGTCCTCAAGCAGGACCTCCATCCGGGTGGTATCACGACGATCTTGTTAACAGTGATGTAGTAGTTACTAATACTAGGGAAATATATAATGATCACATCAGCACCCACATTCTCGCTTTTATGCTTGCCTTCGCTCGAGGGCTGAATAATTATGTTCCTCATCAGCTGGATCGGAAATGGCACAGGCCAGCCTACCGAGTCAAGCATCTTCCGGATTCAACTGTGCTCATTGTTGGAGTTGGAGGAATTGGTGGGGAAACGGCTAGATTGTGTAAATCATTCGGCATGACAGTTCTTGCCACCGACCCGCGTATAGAAAAGAGACCCGTTGGCGTGGATGAATTGCACCATCCGAATGACATAGGCCTGCTGATTCCTAGGGCTGACTTTGTTGTTTCTACAGTTCCAGAAACCCCAAAGACAGGGGGCTATTTTGACCACAATTTTTTTGACCAGATGAGGGAAGGAGCTTTCTTTATAAACATCGGGCGTGGTGCCACGGTTGTTCTAGACGACTTGGATAGTGCATTAAGGAGCGGACATCTGGCTGGGGCAGGCTTGGATGTGTTTGAGATAGAACCCCTTCCTGAAGATCACCCACTGTGGAAGGCTCCCGGCATCTTAATAACACCCCACGTAGCAGGAGAAGGACCATACCTACCGGAACGTAGGACAGAGCTTTTTATAGACAACTGTAAGAGATTTGCAAATGGCGAGAAACTAATCAACGTAGTAGATAAGGATAATTGGTTTTAAGAGAAGTGGTTACATCGAACAATTATAAAGTGTTGTTAATTTGAAGGTACACATAGTTGACGGCACTTATGAATTGTTCCGATCACATTTTGGACAACCTCCCCGTCTTGCCCCGGATGGCATGCACGTATCTGCTGTGCGGGGGCTGATTCAATCGCTATTAGCTCTCCTTCGTGAGAAGAAGGTGACTCATATTGCAGTAGCCTTTGATAGTGAGGTGAAGTCTTTCCGGAATGAGTTATTCCCGGCATATAAAGACGGCTCGGATACCCCGGAAGAGCTTAAGATGCAGTTTCCGTTAGCTGAAAGAGCAGTTGGGGCTCTCGGCATAGTGTATTGGCCAATGAGAGAATACGAAGCTGACGATGCCATAGGATCGGCCGCTGTTAAATATTCCAGAAACTTGGAAGTAGATCAAGTAATTATTTGCTCACCCGATAAGGATCTGTCACAAGTGGTCTATGAGAAAAAAATTGTTTGTTTGGACAGAAGGAAAGATGTAGTGCTGGATGAAAAAGGTGTGCTGGAAAAGTTCGGTGTTTTACCGAAGTCTATCCCAGATTATTTGGGCCTGATGGGTGATAATTCAGATGGAATCCCTGGAATTCCTAGGTGGGGTGCCAAGGCCAGTTCTACATTACTTGAAAGATATGAGTCGATAGAGGCTATCCCCAATGACTATAGATTGTGGGATGTTAATGTTAGGGGCGCCGCAGGACTTAGTAATAGTCTTGAGGAGCATAGGGAGGTCGTGGCACTTTATAAAGATCTAGCAACGTTACGTCTGGATGCTCCAGTCTCTGAAAAAGTGGACGACCTGGAATGGACGGGCGCTCATTCTGACCTGTACCCTAAATTGTGCGAGGAGTTAGGTATGCCCAATCTGGCGGACCTACCTCACAGGTGGTCATCTTAACTTGAACAGTTTTTGATTTTTTAGTTATATGGGAGAAGAACCCGCTGGGTACCCCCGGCGGGACTCGAACCCGCGCGCCTGGCTCCGGAGGCCAGAGCTCTATCCGCTGAGCTACGGGGGTATAGGCACCGGGTATGTCTCTATTTATTAAACCCTAAAACAGTTGATCGGAAGTCCGTTCCTAATTTGAAACCAGTCCTTTTGGATTATTATTTACCTTATGTGCTGAACCCGGAACCCATTTTCCATTTATATAAATAGATTACCCCTATCAAAGCGGAAAGTAATAAATACCCATAAGTGAAATATAAGCGATCCGCTGATCCTGTAAATGGCAAGTGAGCCAGGAACAGGATCAGGAGAATACTTCCTGACTTCCATCCTATAATTCTTGGCACGACCAGGATCAAAGCGAATAGAGATACGGCTGCAGTAAGCAGGAATTCAACGGATTGCATATGGTTAAGTGGAAAACTTAGAAGTTCTCCAGCTGAAAGACTGAAAATTCCAACCATACTCCCTACCAATAGGGTTAATTGATTGACTTCGGCGGAAACGAGAGTAGTAAGTCCAGCGACCGGGTTGGCCCTCAGGCTAAATAGAACTGCGATGATTATCTCGGGAGACTCCGATGCGAGAGGGGCTACCCATTGAATGAGAATGAATTCGTCAATGCCTAGGCCTTTGCCTGACTCAACAAGAGCGTGAACAAATGGCTCGGCTGCTACTATGATCACGATAGCAGAATACAAAAATAAACCCAGAACTAATGCTCTCCTAAGTATCTTGCTTTGCTCACCAATCATAAGAGACGGTCCCATCAACTCTGGTTCCTCGGCCTCTTTTGTAGAGCTGATCCACAGGTAAACAAAGTACATAGCGATCAGAGCGACACCTACGATCATGTGAACCTGTTGCATAAAAAAGATTAAGAACGTGACTGTTGTCGCCAGGCTGAGCATAATAAGTTCTAGTCCCATTGTTCCTGAAAGGTTTAGGGTCATTCTCCTCTTTATCCAAAAAATGAGAATGACTGCAGACCAACCCAGGCCTATCAGCAATCGATTTGCTCCAGTTACGTTTGCGGCAACCCTTTCCATCTCGTCTGTGACAGCTGCTCCTGCGGAAAACACCTGGCCACCTTGAGAAGCGAGGACGTAGGATTGACCCGCCTCCCAAGCTAGCACCGCTTCCACTGCATACTCAGGGAGAATGGCAATGAGTGCAAGGATTGCTATCGCAAAAGAGGCTGAAATATCAACCTGTGCTGCTTCTGCCGCCCAAGATATTAGGAAAGCACCTCCAACGATGCCAAGTCCAAAAATCATTGCCGACAATATTGGATCCAAGTGGACATCGCCTATAACCATGGCAAAGGAAGGTAATCCCAGAGCGGCGAAGGCTAATATTAAGAGCCAAGAAGATGTATATTGGTTAATCTTTAACATTTTATAAAGTTCCGTAATAGGCGCAATTAGTTATCGCATGTAGGACGGTAGCAGCAGCAGTTGGAATTATAGCAGGGGAGTGCCTAATTTATGTTGCGAATTTTCTCCTATTCCTCTACACTTTTCTGTGCGTAGCGTATGTGGGGGGAGGGGACTCATAGTGAGTATCCCTAAATGCAGGGTTTATGTGCCTAAAGTGGGTAGGTAAAGTCCTTGACATCACCTTCATGGGATTAATATGATGGGCCCCGTTCGTACGCTGATTAAATTAGCGATATGTTTGTGGTTTGTATGCCCCAAACATTTTAGATAGACGGAACCGAAATCTGGATTCTCCAATATTTATGAAGGGGGTCAAATGAGAAAGCTATTCAGCCTACGGGGCATTTCTACAGCCCTGGTTTTCTCAGCAATCATATTCACGCTTGTAGCCTGTGAGGGTGTTGCAGGCAATCCCGGACTGCCAGGGAACCCTGGTAATGCGGGGGCGCCCGGTCCACAAGGACCGCAGGGTGAGCCAGGTATGCCTGGCAATCCTGGTAACCCTGGATCGCCAGGCGCGCCTGGGGGTCAAGGTCCTGCTGGACCAACCGGCGCTGATGCGCCCGTATCTCCAAAAGCTAGTTTGGCTGTGAACAAGAATGCTATAACTATGTCAGAGCCATTCAATGTTTGGGGTGCGGGGTTTGAATCAGGTGAGCCAGTTGTGATCCAACTTAGGATAGATTCTTCCCTCTCGCCGATCATTGGCGGTGGAAGGGGAGCGCAGGTAACTGCCAATGGGGCAGGTGCTTTTTCAGCTTCCTTTGACTTTGTTAGCGAGAAAGGGGCCGTTATAGCAAGGGCAGGTGGACTCTCCACTATCTATGCTCAAGGCTCTTACGGTAGCAGGGCCAGCATTCCCGTAATGATAGTGGGTACTGCAGCAGGGTCTACATCACCTTCATCTAGTTTGGCTGCGTCTCCAGCAGAGCCTGGTGGAACATCGACTGTCTATGGAGCGGGGTTTGCCTCCGGCGAAATGGTTAGTATCACTGGTGGCGGAAAGATTCTTGCGGGTGGACAAGCCAACGGCGACGGTGCATTCACGATTGACGTAAAGGCAAGCCTGTCAGAAGGTGTGTATACACTTACAGCTTCGGGGTCTTCCAGCTCTGAGGCGACCGCACCACTGCTAGTGGCTTCTAAGGATTAATTCCTTAAGATAAAATAGAGCTGTAAAAACACCCTCCCGCGGTAATTAGTAGCGGGGGGGTGTTTTGCTTAACGGACAAGTAAGAGAGACGGATATGGGCAAACAATTTGATTCCCTAGGGAATAGACTTGCCTCATAATTTGTGGATCGGTGTCCCTTAAAAACAATGTAGACACATGACAGACGTCTGATTTCTGATAATTGTTGCTATTTATGAGAACCAAATCTCGCCACAGAGAATTGACCGGATAAGCGCTTAGCAGAAACCTAAAATGAAGATTGTTTCGTTAGATCATTATGACGTTGGTGATGTGTCGGGTAAGGGATCGCCTTTAGGCATCATTAACCTTGGGTGAATCGAGTTTTCTAATGCGTAAGGACTTTATTCTTCTACCAGCTGTTGATACAACTTCTATGGATAGACCGTTATATTCGACGCTGTCTCCTGCGCTCGGTATTTTTCCGAGCTGATGAAGGACAAAGCCCCCAATAGTATCAAAACCATCGCCTTCAAATGAAACCCCAATTGTTTCAGTTAGGTCATCAATGTCCATACCGGCATTCATTGAGTACTCAGAGTCACTAATCTCTCTAATTTCCGGTTCACCTCGATCAAATTCATCATGAATTTCTCCTACTATTTCTTCGACGAGGTCTTCGACCGTTACGAGTCCGGAGACTCCACCATATTCATCGATGACAATTGCCATCTGCATACGCTTTTCTTGGAATTCAGTGAGCAGGTCTTCCAAAGTCTTGGATTCCGGCACATATAAAACTGGGCGGAGGCATTGGGCAAGATCTACGGATACAGAGTTACCCGAGTCAGAGATAAAACGTAAAATATCAAGGGAATGGGCGATACCTTCTATCCTATCTAATTCATCCCTATAAACAGGAATCTTACTGTGCCCGGCTTGTAGCATAAGATCTGCTACATCCTCCAGGCTAATGGTGATATTTGCACTGGTCATGTCCACCCTTGGGACCATGATTTCTCTTGCCACCGTCTTGTCTAGCTGGAATACTCCACGGATCATTCTGACTTCGTGTTCCTCTAGAGGTTCACCTTCGTCGTCGAGGTGCATAGCTAGGCTGTCAGTCCCGTTCGAACCTGTCAGCTCATCGTCCGATTGAGATGATGTCCCTATCTCCACGATTCGCTCCTGTGATCTCGTGACGGGGCTTAGGAGAGCTCCTATAAAAGTCGTGAACCCGAACAGGTGCAAAGCAATGACTGGTCCGCCGCGTTGTGCAATTGTCCGAACGGCTGTCTCTGTTATCCCAAGAACTACTAACGAGAACACGGTAACAAATATGGCGCCATTCCACGCCCACGGCTCAGTGCCTGAGAATCTTAAATTTACACTGACAATGCAGGATGCAAGGGCAAGTGCTTTAAGTATCGAAAATGCGGAGACGGACTGGTCGGCTTTTCGGAAAAGCTCTTCAAGTTTTTCGTTACCTTCTATACTCTCGCTTCTCCAAAAATAAACCGTTTCTCTTGTCACCGAAGTCAGTGCAGATTGAATAAATCCTATGGCGGCAAAAGTAAAGACAGAAATTACCAAAACTAATATAGATAAATTACTACTATCGCTTTCCAATAACGGTGCGGTTTAGGACCGACCTCCTCTTAATATTCTCGCCGGGGAGCCAATGGCCTTGGAGTCAGCTGGCACATCTTTGGTTACTACCGATCCCGTGCCAGTAAGTGCTCGCCTACCAATATTGACAGGAGCAACTAGCATGGTGTCACACCCGATGAATGCCTCATCTCCTATTACAGTTCTATGTTTATCCTTTCCATCATAGTTGCAAGTAATAGTTCCTGCACCAATATTAACGTTGGTTCCGATATCCGCATCACCCAAATAGCTGAAATGTCCGGATTTGGTTCCTTTACCTAGATGGCTGTTCTTAATTTCTGTATAGTTTCCTATGTGTACACTGTCTTCTAACAGAGTGCCTTCCCTAATGTGGCTAAATGGTCCGACTTCCACTCTATTGTCAAGCTTGGCATCTTCAACAATTGAGGAATTTATCTCGCAGAAATCTCCCAGAATTGAATTATCTATTGTCGTGTTCGGGCCTATTACACATTGGGATCCGATTCTTGATCCCTTACGGATATGGGTGTTGGGATGAACCATTGTATCCCGACCGATCTCTACTTCGTGGTCTATATACGTAGTATTGGGGTCTATGATGGTTACGCCTTTTAGCATCCAATCATGTAGAATTCGCTCTCTAACGGCTAACTCAAGCTCAGATAACTCAACCCTGTTGTTCACACCACGGACCTCGTAAGGATCTTTCGATTCAATTGATTCTATTGTTAGTTCTTGAGCGGATGCCAAAGCTACTAGATCTGTAATATAGAATTCCCCGTTACTGGAAGGTTTGATTGCTTCTAAGGCATTCCATACCCAAGGGACTTGGAAGCAATAAACACCAACATTGATCTCATTAATCGAAAGAGTATCGGCATCAGCTTCTTTTTCTTCTACTACTGCTTCTATAGATCCGTACTGGTTTCTGACTACTCTGCCTAACCCATCAGGAGAAATTGATCTAGAGGTAAGAATCGTTACGGTAGCGGCACTCTCATCATGGCGGGATATCAGACTTGCGATTGTTGTACTTTTAACTAGCGGCACATCCCCATTTAGCACGATAATATTTTTTGCGTCAACTGTTTGTCTACTGGATTGGAGGAGGGCATGACCACTTCCCTTGGCTTCCTTCTGTACTGCGAAGGTGGTCTTGTCTTTGACTGCGACTTTGAATAAGTCGTTTTCTTTTGGTACCACCGTGACGGATGATGTAATACCTGCTGTAAAGGTAGTGTCGAGCAATATGTTTAGCATCTCGGTGCCACATATTTTGTGTAGGACTTTAGGAATGTCAGAATTCATGCGGGTGCCTTTGCCGGCAGCCAGAACCACAGCTTTATAAGAATCGATTAAATTAGGCAAGTTGGATGGTTGAACGGGTTACGCATTTTATGAAAACGCTAAA
>ERZ651768.1004-NODE-1004-length-20917-cov-8.868090_pt1 | contig 20917 bp, 17 predicted proteins | sample MGYA00514754_ERZ651768 | MGnify/ENA metagenome assembly ERZ651768
CGCCGTTTGTCAACACGTCATTCCTCGAAGCCGTCACCGACGCCCCATGGGCCGAGGCCGCTGCTCCGGCCGCTGCGGGACCGGATTCGACTGATCTGGCTGCAGTGTGTCCGTCGCCGATAGTGATCCAAACCGATTGGTTCCCGGAGGCTGAGCACGGGGCCATGTACGAGCTGATTGGTGACGGTTACACGATCGATGCCGACAACATGGTGGTGAGCGGACCGGGTCAAAGCGGTGGCACCCCGCTGGGGATCGACATCGAGGTGCGCACCGGTGGTCCGGCGATTGGTTGGGCTCCGGTGTCGAGCCACGTCTACACCGACGATTCGATAACCCTGGGGTATGCCAGCACGGATTCGCAGATCCTGCAGTTCGCCGACGCGCCGATGATGTCGGTGGTGGCGCCTCTGGAGAAGAACCCGCAGATGATCATGTGGGATCCCGACACCTACCCGGACGTGCGCACGTTGGCCGATCTGGGTGAGCAGGGGGTCATCATCAACGTCTTCGGCGGAGGAACGTTCCCGTCGGTGTTCGTGGCCGACGGCACCTGGTCTGAGGATCAGATCGACCCGTCCTACGACGGTTCGCCGGCGGTATTCATCGCTTCGGGCGGCGAGTTCGCCCAGCAGGGGTTCGCCTCAGCGGAGCCATACCAGTACGAGCACGTGTACGAGGAGTGGGGCAAGCCGGTGCGCTTCCAGTTGCTCAACGACGCCGGATTCCCGATCTACTCGCAGACCCTGGGCATCCGGGTCGGTGACCTGGAGAGCTTGCGGCCGTGCCTGGAGTTGTTCGTCCCTGTCGTGCAGCAGGCGGTTGTCGACTACGACGCCAGCCCGGACCGGGCCAACGCGATCATCGTCGACGCGGTGGTGACCTTCGACTCGTTCTGGTCCTACGACCTGGACCTGGCCGCCTTCTCGGCGTCCGCCCAGAGGAACCTGGGACTGATCGGCAACGGCCCGGATTCCACGGTCGGCAACATGGAGCCATCCCGGATCCAGGCGGTGATCGACAAGATCGTCGGGGCTGGCATGGACGTCGCCGACGGCCTGACCGTTGATCACCTCATGACCAACGAGTTCATCGACATGAGCATCGGCTTCCCCGAACCTGACTACTCGTCTTTTGACGCCAATGGTGACGGGGTGATCAGGATTGGGGTCGCTGCGGCCGGACCGGCAGACGATGGCGCCTACTACCAGGCGGTGGTCGACGCGGCGATTGAACTTTCCGCGGCGAACGGCTTCGAGGATCCGATAGTTATCGATGAGATCATGCCCGCGAACGCTGCGGCGGAGATGGCGAACCTCGCCGATCAGGGGGTCGACATCATCATCGTTGGAGCCAGCGAGATAGCCGAGCCGTTGCCGGAGTTGACCGAGGAGTACTCGGACATATTCTGGTACTGCAACTGTGGCGCCGGTTTCCCGGAGTTGCCGGGGTTGGCTCAGAGTCTCGATGATGGGTCCGAGGTTGGCTACACCGCAGGATATGCATCCGGCCTGATCCTCCAGGAGCGAGGAGACTCGATAGCGGCGATGCTCGGATGCTGCGATCTGAACTTCGAGAAGGAGTTCCTGCTGTCCTTCGAGATGGGCCTACAGGCCGTCGATCCGAGCCTGACCGTTACCTATGTCCCGACAGGCGACTACCCCTATGACTTCAACAACGTCCCGAACGCCACCGAAGCATTCAACAACGTGGTCGCTGACGGGGCAGGTGTCGTGTTGCCATACCTTGGTGGTGCACACGAACCGGTGGTGCAGTTGGCCAATGAAGCCGGGATCGCGGTCCTAAGCGCTGGAGCATCGAACGTTTGTACCCGCTCAGGGGACTTGAGTTGGGATGTTGCGGTCCGCTTCGATGGTGGTGACTACGTTGCAGCGATCTTCCCCCAGATCTTCGCCGGTGAAGTGACTGAAGGACAGACCAAAGTGTTCCGGGTCGGTATCGACCCGGAGCCCGGTGCCCTGATCTGCAACGCGAGCGCAGACCAACAGGCCGCGATGGACGCTATGTATGCCGACGTCGCCACCGGCGCTTACGCAGGTGATTTCGGAGCGATCAAGGGTGCTGCCTACGGCGGTGGCTGATCGCGTTGGCAAAGCCTGTTGAAGGCCTGAACGGAGGGGGCCCCGCGGAAGCGGGGCCCCCTCCCGCTGTTGAGGTCAGGAACGTCACCAAGATCTACGGGTCGGTCACCGCTTGCGACGCGGTGGACATCGACCTGTGCCGAGGAGAGATTCACGGCGTCCTTGGTGAAAATGGTGCGGGCAAATCAACCCTGATGAAAATCCTCATCGGCTTGGTCTTACCGGATGCCGGGTCGATCCGGGTCGATGGAGTCCCCGTGACCATCTCCGATCCGGTGACCGCGGCCCGGCTCGGCATCGGCATGGTCCACCAGCATTTCAGCCTTGTTGAACCTCTGACCGTGTGGGAGAACGTCGCTCTCGGCGAGGGTGAGCGATTAGATCGCGGACGAGTCCGCGACCGGGTCGCTGACCTCAGCAGGCAGTACGGGCTGGATGTGGAGCCTGACGTCAAAGTCCAGGACCTTCCCTTGGGAATGCGCCAGCGAGTCGAACTCATCAAGTGTCTCCGGAGGGACCCTGGTGTACTGATCCTCGATGAGCCAACCTCGGTGTTAACCCCCGAGGAATCTGAGCGCCTGTTCGCCTCCCTCAGAGAGGTCGTCGAGAAGGAGAATCGGGCTGTCGTACTAATCAGTCACCGACTGTCGGAGATCCTCGAAGCCACCGACCTTGTGACCATCATGCGGAGAGGCTCGATCGTAGAACGCTGTCGTACGAGCGACACCGACGCGGCTGCCCTAGCGCGTGCCATGGTAGGACGGGATGTGATTCTGGACCGGTCCGAAGCAGGCTCGGCACGCGATGGAAAGGATTCCTCACCGGGTGCCGGGGAGGAGCAGGACGACCAAGTTTCCGGGAACGAACCGCTGTTAAGGATCCGGGGTCTCGAGGTATCCGGCCCGTATGGGGCCAAAGAACTTGATTGTCTCGACCTCGAACTTCGGTCCGGTGAAATATTCGGGATCGCCGGAGTCGAAGGCAACGGGCAGGGTGCCCTCGTGGAGGTCCTCTCCGGGCTTAGCGTCCCGGACGCAGGTGAGGTCCAGCTTCGAGGAACGAATCTTCGGCTGGATCGCCCTGGCGCTCTCGCTGACTCGGGGATCGCAGTCATTCCCCAGGACCGACACGACACCGGAATCATTCTCGCAATGTCGGTGGCTGAGAATTTGTTGCTTGCCGATCCGAACAAGGGCTATAGGCACGGAATTCTCTCTAAGGCTCGTCGAGACCAGCAGGCGGAACAACTGATCGAAAGGTTCGGGATCAACTGCAGTGGCCCGAACGCCCCACTTTGGTCGCTTTCGGGTGGCAACCAGCAGAGAGTCGTGCTGGCTCGTGAGACCAGTCGCTCCCCGGCCGTACTCGTGGCTTCGCAGCCCACTCGGGGTCTTGATGTGGGGGCAATCGAGTACATGACGATACAGCTGCGGAAGCTTGCCGAATCTGGGGTTGGGGTCCTGCTGATTTCGAACGAACTCGACGAACTCCTGGCACTATCCGATCGAGTGGCGGTTCTGTTCAGAGGACGGATCGTGGGTGAAATGGAGCGTGATCAGGCGGATCTGGAACGCATCGGACTCCTGATGGGCGGGGGTCGTGGCTGAACCGACGACATCGCAGAGAGAGGGTGCTCCTGTTCGAAGTCGGGTCACCGAGATCTTGGTGCTGTACGCCTTGAGTGGGTTGGCGGCGATGTTTTTGTCTGCCGTCCTCGTCGAGGCCCTAGGAGGGAACTGGCGGGACGTGTGGACCGCTCTGGTCGACGGAAGTCTCCGACGCCCGGGGCGGTGGGGACTCACCATTGGTGTTGCTGTACCGATGGCGGTGGTGGCCATCGGTACCGTCATCAGCACAAAGGCTGGACTGATCAACATCGGCCAGGAGGGCCAGATGATGATCGGTGGTGCCAGCGCGGCCTACGTCGGGGCACACCTTCAGGGACCGGGGCCCCTTGTTGTGTTTGCGGCCATCCTTTTCGGGTTTGTGGGTGGTGGCCTCTGGTCGGGAATAGCAGGCCTTCTCCGTTACCTGAGGAACGTCCCCGAGGTCTTGAGCACTCTTCTATTGGTCACTGTTGCGGCCAATCTGGTGGGTTATGGACTCAAGAACACCTGGCTGCTCCTAGACCCGAATGCGGCCGTGGGGAATCGGACAAATGTCAGCCCCCAACTTTCACCCGACGCCCGTCTCCCCAGATTCGAGATCTTCGGGAACGACATATCCTCCGGTGCCCTCATTTCAGTCGCGCTGACGCTCCTTTGTGCATGGATTCTGGCGCGGACCATTGTCGGTTTCAGGCTGGAGGTTGCCGGGAAGAGTCGGCGGGTTGGGCTCCGGTTCGGCATCAGCGAGACACGACAGGGTCTGATGGCGATGGTCGTCTCCGGAGGGTTCGCCGGTCTGGCCGGTGCGATGATGCTCGCAAGCGGTGACTTTGCGAAATACCGACTGGTGCCGGGATTTACGGTGAACCTTGGTTGGATCGGTTTGCTGGTCGCTCTTGTGGCACGCGAGAAGATCTTGGCCGTTCTGCCGGTGGCATTTATCTTCGCGAGCCTGCGGACCGGTTCCGGTTTCCTCGCGGCCACGGGGGTTGAGCGGCGGGTAACTGATGTGGTTCAGGGGCTTCTCGTTCTTGCTCTGCTGGTGCCTCCTGCGGTGCTTTTCGTGCGGGAGCGACGTCGGGCGCTCTCCCAGGTCAAGAGCCGGACCTGATCGTGGCCGCCCTGGAAGCTTTCTGGGACGTCTTGTCCAGCGGAACTGCCTACACGGCGGCGACCCGCTTCGCAGCTGTTCTTATTTTCGCCGCTGTCGGGGAATGGGTCGCAGAGCGATCGGGAACGCTGAACATTTCAGTCGAGGCGATGCTGTTGGCTGGAGCGTTCGGAGCCGCTATGGGCTATGACTGGACTGGCTTTGCAGGTGTCGGACTCCTGTTGGGGATGCTTGCAGGGGTGCTCGTTGCGTCTGTCCAGGCGCAGATGAGCCACCGTCTCAGTGCCGACCAGTTCGTCGTAGGACTCACGCTAAATATCCTGGTTCTTGGTATCACCAGCTTCCTCTACGCAGAGTGGAAGCCGTCCTCCCGGATCGCTGGAGAACTCGAGATTCCGCTTCTCTACCGGATCCCTCTCGTCGGCAAGGCACTGTTCGCCCAACCATGGCCGTTCCTGTTGCTGTACCTACTCGTCCCCTTTGCCTGGTGGTTGGTCTACCGCACACGATGGGGATTGGAGTTGCGGGCTGTCGGCGAGAACCCACAGGCCGCCGACGTAAGCGGCATCGACGTCAACCGACGCCGCCGGCAGTCAATATATTTCGCGGGTCTGTGCTCTGGCATGGGCGGCGCCTACCTCCTCCTCGGCCAAGTTGGCCGGTTCGACGATGGAATTGTCGCAGGGCGCGGCTTCATCGCGATCGTGGCCGTGGTGTTCGGAGGGTGGACCCTCAAGGGCACAGTTCTCGGCTGCTTCTTGTTCGGCTCGGTCCTATCCTTCCGGCTGACTCTTCCTGGACTGGGGTACGAGTTGAACAACGAGTTGCTTAGTTCGCTGCCTTTCCTGGTCACCATCATCGCCATGAGTACCTTTGCCCATAGGGTTCGGCCACCTACCGCGTTGGCCCGGCCCTTCCTGAGAGGCTTGAGGTAGCACAAAGTCAACAGCAGAGAAGAACATCGGAATGAAAGCAGTCTTTTACAACGAGCCCGGTGAGAGTGACGTACTTCACTACGGTGACCTCCCCGACCCCGAACCTGGGGCCGGTGACGTCGTCGTCGACGTGGCTGCCACGGCCCTAAATCGACTCGACCTGTCACAGCGACACGGGTGGTTCCAGCTGCCGGGCTTTACCTATCCGCATGTCGCGGGAATGGATCTGGCAGGAGTCGTTTCGGCGGTCGGTTCAGAGGTCAGCAACGTGGAGTTCGGCGACCGTGTTGTTGTTGACCCTTCACTGGCCGGGGTGGCTGACAACTCAAAGTTGGCCGGGCGAGGAGACCTATTCGGAGAACTGGGCGTTATCGGCGGAACCGTCGATGGCGGATACGCCGAGAAGTGCCTCGTCCCAGCTTCACACGTCTACGGGGTGCCGGACAACGTTTCTTTGGAGGACGCGGCAACATTCCCAACCTGTTATCTCACCGCCTCTCATGCCCTATTTGTGACCGGGGGGCTGCAGGCTGGGGAGACGGTGATGGTTCACGCGGCCGGGTCGGGCCTGGGCGTGGCCGCGGTCCAACTTGCTTCCAACGCTGGTGCAACGGTGCTGGCAACGGCCGGCAGCGACGAGAAATGCGCCCGAGCCCTTGATCTAGGCGTAGCCCATGTGCTTAACAATCGGACCGGCGACATTGTCGCCTGGTCGCGCGAGGTCACCTCAGGGGCTGGGGTGGACCTGGTTCTCGATTGCGTGGGTACGGCTCTATTCGGCGCTTCGTTATTCGCCCTCGGCATCCATGGTCGACTGGTCAACTGTGGCAACGCCTCAGGGGACGAGGCCACGATCCCTTCGCTCGGACATGTCTTCCATTCGGGAATCAGTATCCGCGGCTCGGATCCCTACCGGCCCGAGGAATTCGGACCGGTCTGGTCGGAGTTCTGTCTTGGCGACTACCAGGTAGTCATTGACTCAATCCATCCGCTGTCCGACGCGGCTGTTGCGCAAGACAAGATGTTGACTGGTCAGTTCTTCGGCAAGATTCTCCTTACCCCCTGACCAGTCGATGGCCGACGCCCCCTACCCCGAACTGAAGAAGACTCACACGATGGCCCACACGGGTCGTCCGTGGACCGACGTTAAACCACCACCTGCTGCACCGGTGTGGAGTGTGATCGGAGGCCTTGGTTCCTACTATGTGCTTCTAGCCGCCCTTCAACTCGATGTTTTCGACACGATCGGAGACATGGGGCCAACGAAGGTTGCTCCGCTAGCCGAGCGGCTGCGGGCCTCTGAGTCTCACCTGCAGTCGCTGCTCGATTCCCTCGTGGTACTTGGCCTTCTCGACCAGGCCTGTGATGTCTATGAACTGAACGACACCGCGGAGCGCTATCTCACCAGCGATGGCGCAGCCTCAATGGCCGGCCTTGTGCCCGTGGCACCCGGCCCCCACGAGAACTGGGCCCAGCTTGCAGAGACCGTTCGTCGGGGGAGTCCGGCGACTCCCGTCGACGACGACCCGGCCGCTTTCTACATCCCGTTGGTGGAAGGGACCTTTGCCACCATGTTCCGGACCGCACTGCGGACCGATCTCAAGTTGGGATATAGCAGACTCGTCGCTCCCCGGGTTCTCGATCTAGGGGCTGGAGGCGCGCCGTGGTCGATAGCGGTCCTCACGGCCTGCCCAGCTGCGACCGCGGTGCTCAACGACCTACCTGAGGTACTTGAAGTGGCTCGAAGAAAGACCGCTGAGTATGGAGTGGCCGAACGGTGTGAGTTCCGGTCGGGCGACTTCCACGACATCAATATCGAGGAGGGGCACTACGACCTCGTGGTCTTAAGCCACATCTGCCGCACCGAGGGCGAGGCAGGAGCCTGTCACCTCATCGAGCGCGCCTTCTCAGCTCTCCGGCCGGAGGGACGGGTCTTGCTTGCCGATTACTTCGTTGATACTGAACGAAAGGGCAACCCGCACGGAGTATTAATGGGGATGACAATGATGACTAGCACCGTCAGTGGCTTCCCGATCGGCCATGAAATGGCTACCGGGTGGTTACGCGGGGCGGGGTTCAAGGCCATCAGGCTGCTGGAGCCGATCGGGTTTCAGTTCGTGTACGTGGGGACGAAAGCAGTTTCCGCCCTGGGACGGGGAACCGGAGGATCTAGATGACCGAAAGAATCGACACTCTGGTCAAAGGTTGGCAGGTCGTCACCATGAACAAAACCCGGGACATCGTGCGCGAGGGAGCCGTCGCTGTGCGTGATGGCCTGATTGTGGAGGTCGGAAAGGCCAGCGAACTCGGGGAGCGATATGAGGCCGATCAGACACTTGGTGGTGAAAAGTTCGTGGTTACACCCGGCTTGGTCAACTCCCACATCCACATCACCGGTGAACCTCTCACTCGGGGCTACGTGCCCGACGACACCCCTTTCGAGGAGAACGTGTTCCAGTGGCTGTGTCCGCTCTACTCGGTGCACACCGCGGAGGAGGAGCGACTGTCAGCTCAGCTAGCGGCAGTCGAGATGCTCAAATCCGGGACAACCACTTTCCTCGAAGCAGGGACTATCCGCTTCCTGGACGAAGTGTTCGACGGGCTTGCCGAAGTCGGAATCAGGGGCCGTCTGGGTCGATGGGTGTGGGACCTGCCACCGGAACCCGACGTCTACAAGCAGAACACCGACGAAGCCATTGGGTTTCTCCAGTACCAGTTGGAGACCCTTAAGTCAGTCGCCGATGGGCGACTGGGGGCCTGGGCAATCCTTGTTGGCCACACCACCTGTTCCGACCCGCTTTGGCGAGCTACACGCGACCTGGCTAGCGAGCACGGGACTGGGATGAGCTTCCACATGTCACCGGCCAAGTCGGATCCGGAGGGCTTCGTAGCCGAGTTCGGTCGCCGTCCAATGATCCACCTCGGTGAACTCGGTGTGCTCGACGACGACGTGGTCGTCACCCACTGTGTGCAGGTCGACGACCGGGAACTTGCGGTGATGGCTGAGGCGGGAGTTCACGTCGCTCACTGTCCGACCACAGCACTTAAGGTGAGTTACGGCATCACCCAAGTTGGGAAAATGCCAGAGATGGTCATGTCAGGCATCAACGTGGCCATCGGCACTGACGGGAACAACGCCTCCAACTACTCCGACCTTATGCGGGCCACCTACCTGGTCGCTGGTCTGTTCAAGGACGCGAGGCAGGATCCTCAGATGTTCCCGGCCGAGACGGCCTATGAGATGGCCACCCTCGGCGGCGCACGGGCCATGCAGATGGCATCTGAGATCGGGTCGCTTGAAGTCGGGAAGAAAGCCGATCTGGTGCTCCACGACACCGACCGACCCGAATGGCGCCCGCTTCTCAATGTCATGAACCAACTGGTGTGGTCAGCTGACGGTCGGGGAGTGCACACGGTCCTTGTGGACGGTCGAACCGTCGTCGAAGGCGGCCGTGTAACCGCCCTCGACGAGGAGCAGTTCTACGCCCGTTGTCAGGATGCAGGCGAGGCAGTAGTCGCACGATCCGGGCTGCCGGACAAGGCCAAGTTCCCGGTTCTGTGACCCGCCCGGTTCTCGAGGCCGAAATTACCCCGGGGATGGATCCGGCTGGAGTGGTGGCGCTGGCTCGGGAATGTGAGAAGGCCGGCTTTGACCGGGTCGGCATCTCAGATGTCCTCCTCTGGCCTGATTCCTTCATGCTCCAGGCTCTGGTCGCAACTCGGACCGAAAGAGTCGAAATTGGGGCCATGGTCACCAACCCCTATTCCCGCCATCCAGCAGTTCTTGCCGGTGCCCTAGCCACCCTCGACGAAATCTCGGGAGGTCGAGCCTTCCTAGGGCTCGGCGTCGGTGCGGGACTAGAGGCGGTGGGGATCGATTACCCGCGCCCGGTCCGAACACTGCGCGAGTCGATAACGGTGATCCGTTCCCTGCTCGACGGCGAAACAGTCAGATTCTCGGGAGAAACGGTGCGGCTCGAACCAGCCAGTCTGGTCAGGCCTACGGAAAGACGCCCTCCGCTGGTGATCGGTACACGAAGCCCTGCCGTGATGCGTTTGGCCGGCGAGGTGGCCGACCGGGTGCTGGTCGGTGCCCGGTATCTCTCGCCCGAGTTGGCCGCCACCTACCGTGCGTGGCTTTCCGACGGGGCTGATCGTGCTGGCCGAGATGTCAACCTCATCGAGGTGGCCCCGCGACTAACCCTTTGTGTCAGCGAGAACGGGCAGGCGGCGCGGACCAGTGTGAAACGCTACGTGGCCCACTACGTCTCCCTCCTGAGGCCCACTGAACTCAGGCTTGATCCCGGCTGGCTGGATGACATCGACGCCGCTCTTGACCGTTCGAAAGGCTGGTACTTCGACCACGCTCGTCACGACGATCCCGAACTTGACCGCCTTGTCGACGACGACTTGGTTCGCAAGTTCGCCGTGGCCGGCACTCCCGAGGAGTGCGTTGAACTACTCGAAACGACCCTCGGTCTCGGTTTCACCAGTCTGAGTTGCAACCTTGCGGCTGTGCGACGGCCGGGAAACACAATGGAATCCGGCTTGAGCGAGACCATCTCGGCCGCCGCCGAGGTTTTTCAACGTCGCGGCTGGTAATCGACCGCTCAGTAGCAGACCCACTCAGTCTCGAACCGGCCAGCGGGCCGAGGGTGAAAGCCCAGCGTCGCCGAGGAGTCGACGCTGGGCTGCAGATGCATCGACGATCAGTTCCCGGTGGTCAACTCGGGTACTGCGGCCCTGCTCGAGCACTACCACGCCGTCTACCACGACATCTTGGACACGGCGCCCGTCCCCAGCCCAGACCAGTTGCAGGACCGGATCGACCGACCGAGGGGCAGATTCCACCCCGCTCAGGTCATGGACCACAAGATCGGCCGCCTTACCGACCTCGATAGATCCGATCCGATCGGCCATCCCGATTGCTTCGGCACCGCCAATGGTTAGGAGCTCGAATGCCTCATGGGCCCCAAAACCTGTTGGGTCCATGGCTACATCTTTGGCGAGTCCCGCGGTGAGAGCCGCCACACGTAGGGCGTCGATGGAGTCACTGGCGTTTTCGGTGTCACAGCCCAGACCCAGTCGTCCACCACGCTCCCTGAAGTCCACGTGGCGTCCTGCGCGAGTTACGCCCTGCCCCAGCCGGAGGTAGGCCCACGGGCAGTAGGCGATTGCGGTACCCGAGTCGAGAAGGAGTGTTAGCTCCTCGTCGTCGAGGTGCACGGCGTGAGCGATGAGAACATGAGGACCCAGAATCCCGAGGGCCGCGAGGTGCTCCACGGGACGCTTGCCTGAGCGAGTCGCATAGGCCTCCGAGTCATCCGGAGATGGCGAGAGGTGAAAGGTAATCCCAGTATTTTGGGATTTGGCCAAACCAGAGGAGCGGACGAAAAGGTCGTCGCTGACCAGGTCGTGTCCTACCAGCCCTACCCAGCCGTCAACTAAGCCTCCGGGTGGAAACTGGTCGAGTACCGCCTGCTGGCGGTCCAAGACCTCGTCGGCAGGGGCGGCATACGGACCATCGGTCAAGTCCCAGCCCCAGGTGCTGATACATCCGCGAACTCCGACCCGAGTAAAGGCCTCACCGACGCGCTCTGGATTGGCGACCGTCCCCGCCTCGACCGTTGTGGTGATGCCATTGCCCACAGCCTCGAGCAGGGAGAGGGTGGCCGACAGTTCGTCGTCGTCACCGGTATGAGCGGCGTGGATAGGGACAGCCCAGTTGAAGATCGCCTCTCGAGCGACAAGGTTGTCGGGAATGCAGGACCGGATGAGCCGATCACCGGTGAGGTGCTGGTGGGCATTGACGAACCCGGGGGTCACGAGTGAGTTGGCTCCTCCGAGGGTCTTGACGTCCCCATGGCGTTTGGTGATTGTGGACCGGTGACCGACCTCGGTAATCCGTCCAGCCCGCACGACAACTGCACCGTCCGACCAGATCGTCCGGTCGGTGTCCATGGTGAGCAGAGTTCCGGTGATAACCAGATCGGCCATGGGACGTTCCTCCTACTGCGACCATAATCACGGTCGGCGGTACTGTGGGTCGATGTCCACGGGGGAAGTGGTCGGATCAGCGGGGCTCCGAGCCCACTGGCACGCTGTGGCCAGCGCTGATTCTCTTGTCGGGAGCCCAGTGGGCGTACGGCTGCTTGCCGACGATTACGTGCTGTGGCGTGGCCCCGACGGCAGCGTCGTCGCTGCCCCCGATCGGTGTCCCCACAGGCAGTCACCCCTGTCGGCCGGAACGATCGAGTCGGGGTGCCTACGCTGTCCCTACCACGGGTGGCTGTTTGGTGCTGCAGGGGTTTGTCAAGAGGTTCCCTCGGCAGCAGCCGGTGTTCCGGTACCCCCTCGAGCCCACTTGGAGACAATTCATGCCGCGGAACAGTACGGCTTAGTTTGGATATGCCCCGGAGAACCCACAGCCCCAATCCCTGAAGTGGGAGAGGAGGGTGACTCCAACTTTCGTCGGATTAACACCGAGGTCCAGGTCTGGAAGGTGGCGGCACCGCGCATGGTCGACAATTTCCTTGACATCACCCACTTCCCGTTCGTACACGTGGGGACCTTCGGTGGGGCACAAGACCCCAGGGTGTCGCCGGTCGATTTGGAGGAACTCGAAGGCGGTTTCTTCGGCTACCGCTACGAGATCGTGGCCGAGAACCCTGACGAAGCCCAGGCCGCCTCCGGTTCGCACGAGCCCGTGGTGGAGCGGGCCATGAGTTCCGGTTTCCGGCTCCCCCTAGCCGTCCGGAGCACCATCGCCTATCGGTCCGGTCTCCAACACATCCTCCTGCTGGTGTCAACGCCGGTAGATGCGGAGACCTCGTATTTCACCTTTGTCGTATGGCGAAATGACGACTTCGATATACCCGCTGAGGAGGTGATCGCCTTCGACAGGGCCATCGGAGAAGAAGATCGGGTGATGCTAGAGCGACTTGATGGCGAGATGCCCCTTGACCGGACCTCGCTGGTAAGCGTCCAGGCCGACAAGGCATCCGTCGAATGGAGGCGTCGTTTCGAGAAGTTGGTTAGGGGCTGAGCTCAGAACCTTGTCAGTCGCCGAGCAAACCCTCTGGTTCGGTCCCACCGGTCTGTTTCAGGAAGTTCAGGCCGTCGAAGTAGTCCACCCGTTGGGTGATCAGGTCTTCGGAGACTAGGAACCTGAACATCCCTTGAATTTCGATCTGAGAACCGCGGTAGTTGGCTCGCATGGTGTAGGCAACTGCCACTCGGTTGTCTTCGGCGAAGGTTTCGACTATCTCGTAGGTGACCCCGTCGAACTCGTGAAGGAAACCCGGTAGTCGCTCCCGGTAGGTGGCCCGACCACTAGAGGGCTCCGCAAGGGCACTCGTATGGATGTTTTCGAAATCCTCGCTGACGTGGGCAGAAATCGCGTCGGGATTGCCGGTCGCGAAGGACGCTAGATACGAGGCGACTACCTCGAGGGGCTCACTCGCTATCCCCATACCTCCTGAGCGGTGGCGTAGACGCCTTGGTCATAGGAGAACTCAATGGTGTTCCCGTCCGGGTCCTGGGCCATGAAGATCCACCCGATCGGTGCGGGCATTTCGGTCAGCGGCATGGTCAGCGAACCATTCGCCTCGGCTTTCTCGGCTGCCGCCTCTAGGTCTTGACGACTTGGGAACTCGATACCCAAATGGGCGAACGGACCGAGGACCGTGTGTGGTGAACCCTCGAAAGGGTCGCTCCCAGGGAGAAACTGGGAGACGACGAGGAGAAACGGACTGTCCGGGCTGTCGTCGTGACCAAGCCAGGCCCCGTAGCCCATCTCATCTTCCCGACGGGCAAGGAGAGTGAGCGGGGTGTTGTCGGTGTACCAGGCGATCGTTGCGTCAATGTCCGTGACACGCAACGCGATGTGGGTCCAGCGAGGCGCCGGAGGATGGATCTCGTAGGTGTCCTCTCTCATGGTCGCTTCCAATTGTCGGCTATTCGACGGTCCAGCCCTCGGGCACGGTGTACTCACCCACCACCTGATGGGTCTCTTCGTCTGTTTCGGTGTCAGGAAGGTGCTGCCAGAGGTTGATCTGATTGCCCCACGGGTCCCGGAACGACGCGTTAGCACCTCCGAATTCGGTCCAGAAGTGGTTGCGCCAAAGGACGGTGCCGCCGAGGCGCTCGGCCGTGTCGAGGATCCGATCGAACGAGTCGTCCTCACTTACAAGGATCCAAGCCCTGATGGCACGTCCGCCGGGGTTCAGGTGCCGGGGTTCGGTCGGTTCGGGATCCGGGTGGGGGCGCAGATTGGCGGCGTTAGAGATACCCATGTGCAGGTTGCCAGTCGGGCCTTGGTTGCCGTCGTCCAACTTGAAGTTCTGGCCGGGAACAATTCGGTGGAAGAGCCCGGGGATCCGTTCCTCGATCTCCCAGCCGAAGACCTCGCTGTAGAACGCGTTAGCCGCGTCTACGTCGTCGGTCGGGAAGTCAATGAATACGAGGGTGTTTGGGTAAGCCATGTTGCTCCTTTGGGCGGGCTTGCCTTGGGAGTTCTGGAACCGCGAACCTAACAGGCAGTCGTACGGTCCAATCTTCTTGGGCCACGGGCAAGTTCTGGAGGTTGAAACCCCAGGTTGGTCGGTTCGGGCCCTAGATATCGACGAGAGGAACGGTCAGCACGATGAGGAGCCCGATTACCGTTGAAAGTCTGCGAGAGTCGCGCGGCTCTTTCGGGGATGTCTTAGGTCTGCCACCCGCGGTCTATTCCGACCCCGAATTCCATCGCTTCGAACTTGAGGCAATCTTCGCATCGGAGTGGCTTTGCGTCGGCAGGGCAGAACAGATCAGCGAGGTCGGAGATTTCATCGCCACGTCCCGCGCGGGCGAACCCCTCATCGTCGTGCGGTCGACAACATCTGAGATTCATGCCATGTCGGCCGTGTGCCAGCACCGGGGGATGTGTGTTACCGCCGACCTTGATCGTTCGGACGAGGACCTCTTAGGGCCTACGCGATTCAAATCCGGGACTTCCCGGAACTTCCGTTGTCCTTACCACTGGTGGGTCTATGGGCTCGACGGCCGGTTGCTCGGGGCGCCCGAGATGGACAGAACCGCCAACTTCGACCCGGGGTCCATCAGGCTGCCCCAACTACCTGTTGAGGTGTGGCAAGGGTTTGTCTTCGTAAACCTCGACCCAGAGGCCGACCCTTTAGGCCCGAGCCTCCACAAACTTGACGAGGTTCTTCGCAACTACCACCTCGACGAACTGGTCACCGTCGACCCCTTGGTGATTCCGGACGTTCCTTTTAACTGGAAGATCATGATCGAGAACTTCATGGAGATGTACCACAACAGCCGACTACACAAGGGTATTCACGACTGGGCCCCATCCTCGGGAGCGTGGTACTCGGACTTCTCGCCGGACGACGGCGGGATATTTGGCTTCAACAGGTCCTTGGAGCCCGGTGGCGGGTTCAATCCGACCTTCCGTGCTCTCTTTCCGCTTCTTCCGGATACCACTGAGGAGGAGCGACAGCGAGTCGTGTTTGCCTTGGTTCCGCCAAGCCTGCTGATCGGAATCCAGTCGGACTCTGCCTTCTGGTTCTGTGTGGACCCGACAGGTCCAACCACACACGACCTGAGTATGGGCTACCTGTTTCCCCAATCGACCCTTGACCTGCCGATGTTTGACGAATTGCTCGCTTCGGCCATCCAAGGCGTGGGCCATTTCAACCGTCAAGATCTCCCCACCAACGTCGCCACCCAACTCGGGATGCTGTCCAGGTTCGCCCCCCGGGCCCACTTCTCATGGCAGGAGGAGGCCCTTGCCCAGTTCAGCACCTGGCTCGTAGACCGTTATGAGAAACTTGATAGCGCCTGCTGAGCGGGGTAGGCCAGAGATGAACTTTCCCGCTAGACCCAGGGTCCGGCTACATCGGCTGCCAGAATGTGCTGACAGATCTAGGGAGGGTCGTGCCAATGGGAACCTTCCCTAAAGCCCTTGAGTGCCACTGGTACGCCGTTGCCGGTGGCACTTCGGTTGGCAACGGGCCTTGTCGGGTAAGGCTTCTCGAGGCCGACTATGTGCTTTGGCGTGGTCCCGACGGTTCGGTGGTTGCCGCCCTCGACGTCTGCCCTCATCGCCAGTCGCCGTTATCCGAGGGAACCGTTGAAGCCGGATACTTACGTTGTCCTTATCACGGGTGGACTTTCGGTGAGGCCGGGCAGTGCGTTGAGGTCCCGTCGGCGTCGAGCGCCGTACCCGTGCCCCCGCGAGCCCACCTCAAATCACTGAGTGTTCTAGAACGCTACGGCCTGGTCTGGTTGTGCCCCGGTGAGCCATCAGAGCCCGTTCCAGTTGTTGCGGTAGATGCCGACCCTGCCTATTCCCGGCTCAACACCGAAATGCAGACTTGGGCGGCCTCGACGTCGCGGATGATCGACAACTTTTTGGACATCTCACACTTCCCCTTCACACACATCGGGACATTCGGCAGGCAACAGGAAACGATCGTTCCGCGTATCGAGTTGTCCCAACTTGACGAAACCTTCTTTGGGTACGCCTATGAGGTTGTAATCAACAATGTCGGATCTACAAAGGTGATGTCCGGCGGAGGCGACGACATAGTCACCCTGGCCATGTCCACCGGGTTCGCTCTCCCGTTCACAGTTCGTAGCACCATGCATTTCGAGAACGGAATCCATCAGGTGTTGCTGCTTACAGCCTCTCCGATTGATCAGGAGCATTCGAACTTCGCATTCGTAATCTGGCGAAATGACGATGTCTCGTTAACTGGCGAAGAGATCGTCGCCTTCGAGTTGGAGGTGGTCGCAGAAGATCGAGCCATGCTCGAAAGGCTTACCGGCGAGTTGCCGCTGTGGCCGGGGGGAACGGTCGATGTACAGGCCGACAAACCGTCAGTCGAGTGGAGACGGCGGTATCGGCTCCTGGTGGAAGAGTGACCTAGGTGGTCCCGACAGGCCCCGCTGGTACCCTGTTTAGGCGGTGGGTGCCCGTGAGGGGTTACCCGGGGTCGGATCCGTAACCTCCGGCCCATCCGACGGCCTTCGATCGCAGGCTTGCGTGACATGGGGCCGGATCCGATACCTGAGGAAGAGATGCCCACAGATTTGCCGCCGAAGGCTGACACGATCTCCGAGCACCGACTGCACGAGTCCGATACCGGCTCACCCGAGGTGCAGATCGCACTGCTCAGTGACCGGATCAACCACCTGACGGAACACCTGAAGGTCCACAAGAAGGACCATCACAGTCGGCGAGGGTTGTTGATGCTGGTCGGTCGCCGGCGGAGGATGCTCGACTACCTAACCGGTAATGACATCGAGCGGTACCGCTCCATCATCGCCAAGCTGGGATTACGACGCTAGGTGCCTGCCGCCTGGGCGGACCGACGGCCGCCCGTCTCCGGGTCGGAGATCGGAAAACCGAAACCGACAACCAACCAGAACACCACCGGGCTCATGGACATGCTGCCCGGCCGGCCGCACCGTGCGGCCGTCGCCCGCTCCGGAATCGTTCCGGACGGGATCCAATAGGAAGAAGAGAAGAGAGAAATGAGCGAAGCCACAACCCTGTCCCACACTTTCAGCGGGACCGAGAAGACGATGTCATTCGAGACCGGCCGTCTGGCCAGCCTGGCCGGGGGGGCCGTGCTGGCCCAACTCGGCCGGTCCACCGTACTGGTCACGGCCACCGGGTCCCGGTCGCCGCGACCAGGAGCAGACTTTTTTCCGCTCACCGTTGACATCGAGGAGCGGATGTACGCGGCCGGGAAGATCCCTGGCTCGTTTTTCAGGCGTGAGGGCCGTGCCCCCACCTCGGCCATCCTGACCTGCCGGCTCATCGACCGCCCCCTGCGGCCGATGTTTCCCGACGGGTTCCGTAACGAGGTCCACATCGTGGGCACCGTCATGGGAGCCGACATGGAGAATCCACACGACGTCCTGGCCCTTAACGGTGCCTCAGCGGCGCTGATGCTGTCCGACATCCCGTTCGACGGGCCGGTCGGGGCGGTGCGCATCGCCTGGTCGGCGGCCGGTGAGTGGATTGCCCACCCCACCTTCGAGGAGGGCGCCGAGTCGGCGTTCGAGATGGTGGTGGCCGGACGTCTGCTCGACGACGGCGACGTGGCCGTGATGATGGTTGAGGCCGGTGGCACCGAGGCGTCCTGGGATGTCTACGAGGCCGGCGCCCCAAAGGTCGACGAGGCCGTCCTGGCTCAGGGCCTCGAGTTCTCCAAAACCCACATCCGGGAGGTCGTCGAACTGCAGCTGGCCCTCGTAAAGGCGGTCGGTGCTCCGGAGACCATGGACTACGAGGTCTCGGCCGACTACAGCGATGAGATCCTCGAAGCGGTCTCGGCTGCCGGACGTGACCGGATTGCCGAAACCCAGGCCATCGCCGACAAGGCTGAGCGGGGTGAGGCTGAGGCGGCGCTCAAGGCCGCCCTCGTCGAGGAGGTCCTTCCCGGCTTCGTCAAGGTGGACGGCGCCGAACGTCAGATCGGGGCGGCCATCCGGTCGGTCACCAAGGGGGTGGTCCGGTCCCGGATCGTCGACCAGGGTGTCCGGATCGATGGCCGCGGAACGAGTGACCTCCGTCCGCTCTCCTCCGAGGTCCAGGTCATCCCCACCGCCCACGGTTCGGGGCTGTTCCAGCGGGGCGAGACCCAGGTCCTCAACGTGACCACCCTGGGAACGGGGCGCATGGACCAAATGATCGACGGGATTGACCCCATCGAGCGCAAGCGCTACATGCACCACTACAACTTCCCTCCGTTCTCCACTGGTGAGACGGGCTTCATGCGTGGCCCGAAGCGCAGGGAGATCGGCCATGGGGCGCTTGCCGAGCGGGCGCTAATCCCGGTGGTGCCGTCCTTCGACGAGTTCCCGTACACGCTGCGCCTCGTCTCCGAGGTGCTGTCCTCCAACGGGTCGACCTCCATGGGGTCGGTCTGCTCGTCGAGCCTTTCGATGATGGACGCCGGGGTGCCTATCAAGGCTCCGGTGGCCGGTATCGCTATGGGCCTGGTCCTCCACGAGGGTCAGTATGTGACGCTGACCGACATCCTGGGTGTCGAGGATGCGTTCGGCGACATGGACTTCAAGGTGGCCGGAACCTCGGAGTTCGTGACCGCCCTACAGCTCGATACGAAGATCGACGGGATTCCCGCCGATGTGCTGGCCGGTGCTCTCAACCAGGCCCGGGAGGCCCGGTTGGCCATTCTCGAGGTGATGGCCGGAGCGATTGAGGGGCCGCGCCCGGATGTGGGTGAGAACGCCCCGAAGATCTCGAGCTTCGAGATCCCCGTCGAGAAGATCGGCGAGGTGATCGGCCCCAAGGGCAAGATGATCAACACGATCCAGGCCGAGACCGGTGCCCAAATCAGCGTCGACGACGACGGCATGGTGGGAATTGTGGCGATCGCCTCCCCTGATCGGGAGAAGGTCGCCGAGGCCGAACGCCAGGTCATGCTGATAGTGGATCCGCCCTCGGCCAACATCGGCGAGGTTTACGAGGGCCGGGTAGTGAACATCACCAAGTTCGGTGCCTTCGTCAATGTCCTCCCGGGACGCGACGGCCTGGTGCACATCTCCAAGCTGGGCGGTGGGAAACGCATCGACAAGGTGGAGGACGTGCTTGAGTTGGGCCAGTCGCTTGAGGTGGTCGTAGAGGACATCGACCCGAACGGCAAGATCTCTCTCCGGCCGACCGGTGACGACTCGGCCCCCCGCCCCACGCGATCCTCAGATGACTCGGCCCCCCGCCCCACGCGATCCTCAGATGACTCGGCCCCCCGTTCCCAACGGCCGTCAGACGATCGGGACGACGGGAATCCCGTGGGGGATGCCGACGACCTGGATGCCCCGGACGATCGGGCCGACGACTTCGTTGACGGTTCAGACGATGGCTTCGAAGACGACGAGGATGACTTTGGCGATGTCCCAGACGACCGGGACGAGCCAGTGACCGTCAGTGCCTCATTCGAGGATGCCTTTCAGGCCGAGCTGGAGACTGTCCATGGCGATCTGGGAGTTGCCGTCCACCCCGAACGCTCGGGTGGTCGCCGCCGCCGGAGCCGCTGAGCCGATCTCGGCCACCGGTGCCGCCAGTGGCGGTTCCGGCCACAAACCTGGCCGGGGGCGGTTGCCCTCGACCGCTAGCCTCGCCGGCATGGAATCGGGTGCTCCGATCAGGGTCGGTGTGCTGGGCGCGGCCGGCCGTATGGGTCGCACCGCCTGTCGGGCGGTCGACGGCGCCGACGGCCTCATCCTGGTGGCTGCCGCCGACCCCGCCGCGGTGGGGGAGGACCTTGACGGGGTCGCCGACGGGATCGTCGTGGTTGCCGGGCCGACCGAGGTGGTGGAGGCCGGCGCCGAGGTGGTGGTCGACTTCACCGTGGTCGACGCCAGTCGGGCTAACCTCCCCATCCTCGCCGAGGCCGGCGTCCACGCGGTAGTCGGCACCAGCGGTCTCGACGGCGACGACCTGGCCGGACTCCGGGCGTCCTTCACGTCGAGCAATTGCGTGGTGGTGCCTAACTTCGCGATCGGGGCGGTGTTGATGATGCGATTCGCTGAGATAGCCGCCCCATGGTTCGACACAGCCGAGGTCCTTGAGTTCCATCATGATGGCAAGGCCGACGCTCCCTCAGGGACGGCTCTGGCTACCGCCGACAGGATGGCCGCCGCCTCCGCCGACTGGGCAGCGGACGGGACGATGACGGAGAACCTGTCCGGGGGCGGTCGGGGAGCTAAAGGCCCCTCGGACATCCGGATCCATGCTGTCCGGATGCGGGGCATGGTTGCCCACCAGGAGGTGGTGCTCGGGACCACTGGCCAGACGCTGACCATCCGCCACGACACCGTCGACCGGGATTCCTTCATGCCCGGGGTGCTGCTTGCTGTGCGACATATCGCCGAGGTTCCCGGCGTGACCATCGGCCTCGACGCCCTGCTCGGTCTCTGACCGGTTGCCGTGACCCAGGGCGCCCGCCAGCTCCTCGGTCCGGCCTGGATCCTCTCCCACCTGGCGGTACTGGCCCTCCTGGTTGTCACCATCAACCTGGGGTTCTGGCAGCTCCGTCGCCTCGACGAGCGCCGCCACCACAACGATCGTGTCGAGGCCCAGGCCCGATTGGATCCTGTGCCGGTGGCCACCGCTGTCGGGGCGGTCCA
>ERZ651768.1006-NODE-1006-length-20898-cov-4.352625_pt1 | contig 20898 bp, 20 predicted proteins | sample MGYA00514754_ERZ651768 | MGnify/ENA metagenome assembly ERZ651768
ATGAAAGGTCATAACTGGTCTGGTCGCGAGATGAATTGGTCGAATGCGCAGGATGAATATGGTGCAATTCATTTCCATGACGATGATGTATACGATGCTGGTTGGGATGTTGACTTTACCTTGACTGTTCCAGATTCTTGGAAGAGCGGCTTATATGCTGCGCATGTTCGAGTCGGAGAACATGAAGACTATATGCCTTTTGTGGTGCGGGCGAAGTCAAGCGCTAGCAGTTCCGCGCGGGCAGTGTTTCTTGTACCAACTGCAAGTTATATGTCCTATGCGAATGAACATATGCCAACGGATGCACCATTAGCGCAATTGCTTACAGGACAGGTTGCTGTATTGGATACAGAAGATATTTTTCTGCTACAAAACAGAAACTATGGCGGGTCGCAGTACGATACTCATTCAGATGGAAGTGGTGTCAGTTACTCGTCTCGACTGCGTCCAATTCTGAACATGCGCCCAAATTATCAATCGTGGCTCGGTGGGCATGGGTCATCGCTATGGCAGTTCAATGCAGACACTCACATTATTGATTGGCTTGAAGCTAAAGGTTTTGACTGCGATTGTATTACCGACGAAGATCTGCATTACGAAGGTGTCGCGGCTCTCGAGGGATACGATGTCGTATTGACGGGATCGCACCCTGAATACTGGTCGAGCCCCATGTGGCAGGGGCTGGATGCGTTTAAGCAGCGTGGCGGTCGATTAATGTATCTGGGCGCAAACGGTTGGTATTGGCACGTCGCTTACAACGAAAACGCGCCAGGTATTATGGAGGTCCGCCGGGCTGAAGACGGAATTCGTGCCTGGGTTGCTGAGCCTGGCGAGTACTATCATAGTTTCACTGGAGAATTTGGTGGGCTGTGGAGGCGAAAAGGCAAACCTCCCCAGATGATGGCAGGCACGGGATTTAGTGCCCAGGGATTCGACATTTCATCTTATTACCGCAGATTGCCAGATAGCCACGACGAACGTGCCAAGTTTATTTTTGAAGGTGTCAACGACGAGATCATCGGCGACTTTGGATTAATCGGTGGCGGTGCAGCGGGTCTTGAACTAGACCGGGCAGATCGATTGCTCGGAACACCACCGAACTGTTTAGTCCTCGCATCTTCAGAAAATCATTCTGATATTTATCTCGTAGTATGCGAGGAAATTCTGATTAATTTTCCTGGTGTTTCAGGTCAGGAGAACGAACTTGTCAGGGCAGATATGGTGTTTTATGAAACTCCGGATGGCGGTGCGGTATTTTCAAGCAGTTCAATTTCCTGGGCTGGAAGCCTGTCCCACAATGGCTATGACAACAACGTGTCGAAGATCACGGAAAATGTGCTTAAAAGATTTCTTGATCCGACCCCGTTCTAGATTTGTTCATTTTGGAAAGAAAGATAGTCTACGTAAATTTTTTATCAAAAGAGAGGAAGGTAATTATGGCTGAAAAAAGTAAAGAGACCAAAACGGTCGATTCAAGTCGGCGCGGATTTCTCACCAAGAGCGCTGTTGGTGCCGGAGCGGCAGTAACCGGCACGATGTTGGGTGCGATTAACAATGGTGCCAAAGCAGATGGCGATCCAATCCCCTTGGGTGGAGGTATGCCCATGACTGGATGGGCAGCTGCCGACGGTATTGAGTTTAAGCGCGCGCAGGAGATGGCTTGCGATGAAATTAATGCGTTGGGTGGCATTTTGGGGCGTCCTTTGAAGCCAGTGGTCGAAGATACAGGTAACCAGGGCGCAGATAACATTATTCCTGCCATGCAGCGTCTTGTTGATCGCCATGGTGTCCATGCAATTATCAATGGTTATAACACGGGTGCTGTTACGGCCGAATATGATGTGATAGCCGATGCTGGGATCATTTACGTTCATCACAATACGGATATTGTTCACCATGAAACAGTTGGTAATGATCCTGATCGGCATTTTGGTAATTTCATGGGAGATCCAGCGGAATACTGGTATGGCGAAGGTTTGTTGGCATTTCTGAATGGATTGGTCGACACAGCACAGTGGTCCCCAGACAACCGGAAGATTGCGATTGTGACGGGTTCTCAGAACTACAGCATGGTCATTGCTGAAGCAATTCGAGACAACGCAGCAAAATATAACTGGGATATCAGTTTATTTGAGACTGTTGTGGTTCCGATCTCTGAGTGGGGTCCAACGCTGACGAAAATTCGGAATGATCCGCCAGCTGCGATCGCAGTGACTCACTGGGTGCCACAGGATCTTGCACAATTCATGCTGCAGTTTGTTCCAAATCCGACCAATAGCTTGGTTTATATGCAATATGGACCATCTTTAGCAGCGTTTCGAGAAGTGGGTCAAGATTCGACGAACGGCGTGTTGTATTCGACCGTAATCGCGTCGTTACAAGATGAGATAGGACAGGCCTTTAATAATCGCTATAAAGAGCGGTTTGGACCATCGTCGAGCCCCTTGGTGGGCGCTCAGGTGTACGACAGCATCCATTACTGGGCGTTGGCGGCTGCGATTGCTGGTGGTACAGCAGGTCCGGGTGGATTTGACCAGAATCGTAAGGTCGCTGAACGTCTCCGACGCATGATTTATCGTGGTGTTATGGGGACTACGCATTTCTTTCTGCCGGAGCAGGCGGCAATTCCTTACCCTGATGCAACAAACGACCCATCGCTTGGCATGCCTCATCAGTATCTCCAGATTCAGGACTTTACCGATGAGCCGGAGATGATTGCGCCGCCGCCATATGAGACGGCGAAATTTGCAATGCCGCCCTGGTTCAAATAAACCTGAATTAGCGGTTAGATCTAAAATAAGAGGTGGTTAAACACAAACCGCTGCTGTCGTGCCGAGGGGTGTACAAATACTTTGGCGCGATGGCGGCGGTTAATAATTTAAGTTTCGATGTTCAATCAGGAGAGATTTTTGGTATTAGTGGCCCAAATGGCGCTGGAAAGACAACGTTATTCGAAGTAATTTCTGGACTTGATCCCGCCGATGAGGGGAGTATTCTATTTGATGACGAAGATATTACTCGTCGTCTTCCTCAAAAGATTTGTCAGTCGGGATTGGCGCGGGTATTCCAATCTAATGCCTGTTTTGACAGCCTGACAGTACGTGAAAATATTGCGGTTGGAGCAGTCTACGGTTCAGCAACTGGTCCTGTTGTTCCACTCCGCTTCAGGTCGAAGACACGTGAGCGCATAGAGCGTATTCTTGACGAAGTTGGTTTGTCTGATAAAGGTGATGAGATTGCAAGCAATCTTCCAGTCCTTGATCGGAAACGTTTGATGTTTGCCTCGGCACTTTCTAGTGAGCCGAAACTTTTGCTTTTGGATGAGCCGGTTGGAGGGCTCAATCCCAAAGAGATGGAATCAATGATTTCCCTTGTGTCGGCTGTCACGAAACAAGGAATCACTGTAATTTTGATCGAACACGTCATGCGCTTTATGGTGCAGCTTGCTACTCGAATACTGATAATGCATCACGGAGAGGAAATTTTTGTAGGTTCTCCGAAGGATTTACCTCAAGATAAAAAAGTGGCAGAAGTTTATTTAGGCGAAGCAGCGACGAAGGGACTGGCTAAGTTTCTTGAGAGTCGCGCATGAGCCACGGCAAAGCAGTGCTCAGCCTCTCTAACATTGTGTCTGGATACGGAAGTCAAAGCATCATTCGGAATATCTCATTTGATATACCAGAATCTGGACTGGTGACCATAATAGGCCCCAATGGGCACGGTAAATCAACGCTGTTGCGCTCTATTTCGGGAATTGTCCGACTACAGTCCGGGGAAATCTATTTCGAAGGGCAGCGGATCGACGGTTTACGGATCGATCAAATAGTCAGCCGTGGTGTTGTCCACATACCGCAGGGAGATATGCTATTTCCTGACATGACTGTGCATGAGAATTTACTAATGGGAGCGTCTTTGATTCGCTCCCGAAACGAGATCGCTGAGCGCTATGGGAAAGTCTTCGTACTCTTTCCGCAGCTCGAGGAGCGGAAAAACCAAGTTGCTAGCACTTTGTCGGGTGGGGAACGGCGTATGCTGGCGATCGGACGGGGTCTGATGACAGGAGCACGAATACTGCTGCTCGATGAACCTTCTCTTGGGCTCGCTCCAGTCGTCATTGAGGAAATATATAAAATTATAAAAAACCTTAATGATGGTGGCCAAACCATACTGCTGGTTGAAGAAAATGTCAGCCGTGCTATCGCAATTTCTGATCACATCTATTTATTAGATGATGGTCATATCGCCTGGCAGGGGACTGGTGAAGAGCTATCGGGCGAGAGACACCTGATGGAAGTTTATCTCGGGGCCTGACGATATGGATGGCTGGATTCAAATTCTTGTCAGTGGGCTGACGGTTGGCGCCATGTATGCGGTCAGCACAGTTTCTTTGTCGCTAGTTTGGGGCGCTCTCAATGTGCTCAATATGGGGCAAGGAGCGATGTTGGCAGCTGGCGGATACATCGCATATACGGCGGTAATGTCTCTTGGTCTTCCCATTCCGATAGCGATTGTCGTCGCAGTCATTGTCGGTGCGTTAATCGGTGGTGCGATGTATTTCCTGATTATTCGATTCATGATTGGGAAAGAAGGATTTGAAACAAATGTGATTGTTGCGACGTTTGGTTTCGCGCTTATTCTTGAAAATTTGGTGTTGCGACTCTATGGAGCCTACCCCCTACGGCAACCAATTGGGCTCGAAGGGGGTTGGTATGTCGGAGCGACTCATATTCCTTACCAAAATATGTTGCTAGTCGTTGTTTCTGGCGTGTTACTGGTTGCCGTTGCCTATCTTTTGAAAACTACTCAATTGGGTCGTTCAATTCGAGCAACTGCGCAGAATCGGGAAGCAACCGAGCTTATGGGTATTCGGATTTCTCGGGTTTTCTTGCTGGTATTGCTCATTGGCGGTGGGTTAGCCGCCATTTCTGGAATCATGTTGAGCACCTTGACGACACTCGCGCCAACAATGGGTTATGACCCGATGTTGAAGGCATTTATTATTTGTGTGATTGCAGGATTGGGAAATATTTATGGTGCGTTAATTTCAGCATTTGTGCTTGGGCTTTTTGAGGTTTCGATCCAATTTATTTTTGGTGTGCGATTTGGGTTTCCGGCATTGCTGTTGCTCGTAATTCTGGCGCTTGTTTGGCGACCCTATGGCGTATTCGGGAAACGAAAGACCGAGCGACTCTGATTCTATACGGCTATGAAAGAATCAAGTACTAACATATATCGTCGTGATGCTGTAATAGGGATCATATTAATTCTTATTGCTGCAATTCTTCCGTTTGTTTTCCCAACACGATATGTTGTGGGCCAAATGACCATTTTCTTTGTCTGGGCAACGGTAGTGAGTCAGTGGAACTTGGTGTTTGGTGTTGCCGGTATATTTTCTCTTGCCCAGATGGCGATATTTGCAATGGGGGGTTACGTTACGGGCATGTTAGGACTTTATCTAGAGTGGCCACTGTGGGTATCTATGTTTTTCGGTGGATTTGCGGCCGTTGTTTTTAGTGTAATTATCGGGATCGCTTGCCTTCGTCTTAGGGGCGCATATGTTGCGCTCCTAACCCTTGCAATCTCCCAAACGATGTATCTTTTAATTATCACAGACACTGCTTGTTTTATACGTCAAGGTGTCACTTGTAGGAATTTTACGGGCGGCACCCGAGGGCTCGCTCGATTTGGAGACTTTGGATTTAGAGAAATGCTTCCGTATAAATACATGGCATTTGGAGATTATTTTCTCGCTTTGGTTGTTCTAATTTGTGCCGTTGCGTTCTCCATCTTTTTGATACGAAGCCCTATTGGACTGGCTTTTCAGGCGTTACGGGATAATTCGAATTGCGCTGTAGCCCGCGGTATCAGCCGATTCAAATATCAACTTCTCGTGTTTTCAGCCTCGGCATTCTTTACTGGCCTTGCGGGCGCAGTATATGCGGGACATTTCCGAGTGATGGGCGCTAATACACTTTATTTGAACTTGTTGTTATTTCTTCTATCGATGCTCATTATTGGTGGTGTCGGTCGTGTTTGGGGTCCGTTGCTGGGGGCTGCGGCATTGATGCTTGTGGATGAAGTATTAAAGGAGTTCGTGGAGTGGCGACTGGCTGGCCTTGGAGTGATTCTTGTGGTTTTTATCGTTCTTTGGCCCAAGGGATTGGCTGGTGTTATTGATACTCTTGCCGCGAAATTTCGAACCAGTAAAAATAAAAATATTGATATGCAATCGGGGCAATCTTCCCGTTCGTCCTAATTGCATATTTTTCGATCTAAAGATATTCCATTTTGATGGGTAATGATCTTTTTTACTTTTCGGCTGGAAAAATTGCCTCTTTAATTCGTCGCAAAGAACTTTCGCCAGTCGAGGTAGTAGATGCTTTTATTGATCGAATTGATGAAAGAAATCCGAGTCTTAATGCATTCGTATACAAGGGTTTTTCTGATGCACGAAGGGAAGCGATTTCGGCTGAACAAGCTGTCTCCCGCGGGAAAGATCTAGGAGTTTTGCATGGCGTTCCGGTCGCATTAAAGGATCTTTTTGATTTCAAGCCAGGCTGGATCAGTACGCTCGGTGGTATTCGAGCGCTCAAGGACAACATCGCGAATCACTATTGTGGGTTTGCCGAGCGTATCGAACGAGCTGGCGCCATCATTCTGGGCAAGACCAATAGCCCGACAATGGGATTTCGAGGCACCTGTGATAATTTTCTTTTTGGGCCTTCGAGAAATCCATTTAATACAGACAAAAATTCTGGTGGTTCGTCAGGGGGAAGTGCCGCAGCGGTTGCTGATGGCATGTTGCCATTGGCAGAGGGCACAGATGGTGGTGGGTCGATTCGGATCCCGTCTGCTTGGTGCGGAGTCTACGGGTACAAAGCCGCTTTTGGGCGAATACCCTTCATTATTCGACCTAATGCGTTTGGAGGGACTGCGCCATTTGTTTTCGAGGGAACGATTACCCGTACGGTCGATGATGCTGCTCTTGCTCTGAATGTCCTGTCGGGATACGACGCTCGCGATCCCTACAGTATTGATGAAAAATGGGACTTTACAAGAGAGCTTGATCGATCAATCGATGGCTGGAAGATTGCATATAGCCCAAATTTTGATGTATTCCCTATGGATAAAGAAATTGAAGCTATTGTCGCAAGTGCTGTGCAGTCATTTGAGGAAGCAGGTGCGAGAGTGGAAGAGGTAAAGCTTGATATTCATCATTCGCAGAAAGAACTAAGCGATCTTTGGTGTCGTTTGATTATGCCAATGAACGTCGCTACTTTCGAATCATTTAAGCGCAGCGGCATTGATTTATTAAAAGATCACAGAGAAGATTTTCCACCAGAATATCTTCGATGGATAGACAAAGGGTATACGATGACAACAAAGGATTTCTTTGGTGATCAGGAAATTCGTTCTGAAATATATGATGCAATACAGTCAATTCTAGGTGAATATCAACTTTTGATTACTCCGACAGTCGCATCTATGCCTGTAGACAACATGTCTAATGGAAATACTGTCGGACCAAATGAGATCGCCGGAGAAGCAGTAGATCCTTTGATCGGCTGGTGTTTGACCTATTTTTTAAATTTCACGGGGCATCCTGCGGCTTCTATCCCTGCCGGCATGAGCGCCGATCAATTACCAGTCGGCATGCAAATTATTGGGCGACGATACGCCGACCAGGATGTATTGACAGCAAGTCGCGTCTTCGAGTCGCTGCGTCCTTGGGCATCAAACTACAAACTCTGTGCAAACCGTAATCTCTAGAGAGCTTAGAGAATCGCTATCCAAATTTCAGTTTGTGCCAGCGTAGGTCAGGATCAAATACCTAATTAGTGAGTGGATGCGACTCGTGTTACCGTCTTTGGGGTCAACGAAGAGATTTGAATACGACGGTACTTTTGGGGGCTTACGCCTGTCCAGCTTCGGAATGCTCGAGAAAAAGCCGATAGCTCCGAGTAGCCAAGCAGCATGGAAATCTCTGTCAGTGGAATATTTGGATTTCTTAAGTAGTGAAGAGACAGTTCCTCTTTTGCAGCGCGTAATAATGTTTTGAAAGATAATTTGTGTGCGCGAAGTTGGCTTTGGAAGTCATTTTCCGAAACGCCGAACAAATGGGCGATTTCAAGAATGGTAGGCGGTGTACTACTTAAGTTAAGCATGATCTGATTCCGTACTTCGTCCGCAAAATGTTCCGGGTTTCCGTGTAACTGACAACGCGACTTTAAAAATTGTTCAACGATGGCATATAAATATGGGTCAGGGTCGGGCATCGGTAATTCGAGATCTGTCATGCGAAAACCGATCGCGTTTGTGCGTCGACCAAACAGGACAGGAGCACCGAACACAGCTTCATGCTCATCTCCAGGACCATACTTTTTGTGTTCAAAACGAACCTCAAGTGGCGACCAAGATTGCCCGAGAGCGTGGCGAAAAATATTTAAGAACATGCCCATCGATAGCTCCGCATCCTGGCGCCGTTCAATGATCCGAGGATCATTAATTTTGTAGCTCAACCACAGAACATCATCATCCTTGATAACTCCAAAACTAGAGAGTTGCTGGTGGGCAGGAAAATAGACTTCCATATTGCGGAGAGCCGCGGCTAAGGTTGGTGAACTAAGAGCCACATAACCGATCGCTCCGAGATTCTTCGGTTTGAAATGGGCGCCGAAATGCAGGCCAAAGTTTCTATTGTCAGTTTGTTTAGCAGCCTCTGTGAAAAGGTGACAAAACTGCTCTAGGCTAAGTTCGTTGATAGGATCGTTGAGATCCTCGGGTTGAATCGACGTAGTGCTAAGTATCGATGCAGGGTTCCCGCCATTTCTTGCAATGTGTGCGACAACGCCCGTGGCTGCAGACGCAAGCACCATTGAGGGATGAGTCGGTGAATTCATAAAGGAAGCCAGAGTAAATCCCGAAAGCCAATGATCCAGAAAATACGAGAAATATTCATCGTAAATAACTGATATTAGTAAAGAATGAACTAATTCCGTCAAAAAATCAAGTTCTATCAATTGGGGGGGTAAAGGCGTTCCCACAGCAAATTAATGGTGGAGCCAGACCGCGCTGTTCCGGTTTGGCTTTTAGTTTCTCTACACAAGGAAAATTTTGGTTTGCAGCGACATATTGAAGGCTTGACCTTATGCGTGCGAGACTGTCAACTACACGTGGACCTATTTCGCTACTATGCTGTGTTGTCTTAGGTCGACGTTAGAGTTAGGGCGGTGATAGAGATAGCTCATCTTTGCGAGACAGTCCTACCCGTGTAATTTGCAATTAATGGCCAACTTGGAGGATTAAGAGAATGACTAATCGACGAGATTTTCTCAAAGCAACTGGTACGGCCGCTACAGTCGTCGGTTTTCCTACGATTTTCCGTAGTGCTCATGCAGCTCGAGAAAATGAAATGAATATCCTTTGCTGGGAGGGATATAACAGTGACGAAGTGTTAGATCCTTTTCGTAAACGGACAGGTGCAAAAGTCAGTGCCGAAAGTGGCACGTCGGATCCAGACATGATCAACAAGCTCCGCGCAGGAGAAATCAATGTTTGGGATTTAATCAATGTTAACCAGCCGTGGGCGCGTGAACAGATGTTTCCTGAGGGACTTATCAAACCATTGAACCGAGATCGTTTTGAAAAATATTTCGATAATATGATGGCCGCTTTTCAGGGTCCTTATAAATGGTCTCTGGATCAGTCGGGGCAGCATCTGATTGGAATGGTTCAGCGATTCGGCCCTTTCAGTTTTGTTGTCAATACGAATAAGATTTCGCGACAAACAGCGGAAGACGAAGGTTTTAAACTGTTTCTGGATTCCGCAATGAGTGGTCGTTATGGCGTACTGACGTATGACAATTGGAATATTATGCATATGTGTGTCACTGCGGATGTTGACCCATTTAAGGTCCATACAGAGGGTGAGATGGCGGCGTATGAGAAGGCAGCTCGCCAAATATTCTCAGGTTCGAAGTTACAGACTGACGATCTAGTTCAAATGAATACTGCTTTGGTTAACGGTGAGATCGATGCGTATTTCACCGGTGGTACATATACAGCATCTCCCGCCCGCTTTGACGGCGAAACACAGGTTCGGGGAATTACTCCAAAGTCAGGGCCATTTGGTGGAAAGGGTGGCATCGTCTGGGTAGAGGTGACTTCTGTTGTCAACAATCCCAATGTGTCGCCACTGGCAGAAGATTTCCTCGAGTACGCTCAGGAGCCGGATGCTTCTAAAGCGGTCGCGTTTTCGGAGGGCACATATAACCCGGTCTCGCAAATGTCAGACCCCAAAGTTTTTTCGAAGTTCAGCAAAGATGAGCTCAACGCCATTCAGTGGGACTCACTAGAGGAAGAGCTCGCTAACTCGACAGACTATGGAATTAATCCGGATTACGACAAGATGATCGAGATCTACAATGCTGCGAAGCGTGAAGCTTGACCTAGTCGATATTCTGTAAATGTTGGTTTTGGCCGGAACCCCGATAAGCGGGGTTCCGGCCATGTTTTGGAAGGTTCGTTGTGTTGACCTAATTTGACGCCCCACAAAGCACCGCAAAATTTTGTACACGCTATTGGTGCTGTTAAAAGCAAAGATGTTGACTTCATGCAAGAATCAAACGTAATTCTTCAGCTTCGAAATGTCACTAAGAAATTCGGTGATTTCGTTGCAATAAGAGATGTGGATTTGGATATCTACGATGGCGAATTTCTGACTATTGTTGGCCCATCGGGCAGTGGTAAAACAACAATGATTCGTCTTTTGGTAGGCATGGATAAACCGACGGAGGGCGACATACATTTAAAGAATATTCGAATTAATGACGTGCCGGCAAACAAGCGACCTACCTGTATGGTTTTTCAATCTCTGGCCCTGTTTCCACATCGTACAGTCGGTCAGAACATAGAATTCCCACTAAAAATACGGGGCGATGATTCCAACTCACGAAAAGATCGCGCAATGGATTTGATCCGATTGCTGCAATTGCCAGAAAATTACTACAGCAAGAATGTTATGAAATGCTCTGGAGGAGAGCGTCAACGTGTAGCGCTGGCTCGCGCTCTTGCTTTTGACCCCGAGATACTTTTTTTTGATGAACCGCTGTCATCTATCGACTTTCGATTGCGAAAGACTTTGGAAAAAGAACTCAAAGATATTCATCGCCGAACTGGGAAGACTTTTGTTTATATTACGCATTCATTGGAAGAGGCGATGGTGATGAGTGATCGCATCGCTGTATTGCGACAAGGTGAGTTCGTCCAAATTGGTTCGCCCGACGATATTTACAATCAGCCAAAAAATCAGTTCGTTTCTGAGTTTATGGGTGAGGTCAATGTCTTCCCTGTTGAAGTTCGTGAAGACGGCAGTTTGCATTGTTCAGAAGTCGATGCAGTTTTTGCTTGTCCATTACCCCATCAAGTTCCAGGGTCACGTGGCAGTCTGGTCGTTCGACCGGAGGCGATTCGATTTCTCGAGCCTGGTGAACAGTGCTCTTCGAGTCTCGAAGGCGCTGTGTTTAATGAATATTCGTTGGGATCACGGATGCAATACAACGTCCAGGTAGCCGATAAGATGATTACCATAGAGAAACTTCGTGAGCAGCGTTATGGAGGTGACTTTGATCGATCAGTATCAATTGGATGGGATATTGAAGACAGCGCGTTGTTGGACATAACGGATTAACATGGAATTTCATGAACGACTTCTTTAGATCAACCGGGTTTATTTGCGCTCTTCCCGTAATAGTACTTCTGTTGCTCGTATTTATCGCACCCCTTTTTTTGGTGTTTGGGTTTAGTTTTGTTCCAGCCCGAACATTCGATCTTTTTTCTATACCCACTCTCGAGAATTATCAATCGATTGTTGCTGATACATACTACATTTCTTTTGGCTGGTCGTTATTTCTTGCATTCCTGGCGGTGGTTATCCTCTTTTTAATTTGCTATCCGTTGGCATTTGCTATGGCGAAAGTCTTTGGTCGGTTTTCAATTATTATCACAATTGCGGTGGTGATCTCATTGTTGGTTTCAGAAAACATCCGTTTGTTTGGCTGGGTATTGGTGCTAATGAAAGGCGGAGTATTTCTCGGATACCTTGAGCATTGGTTTGCCGTTGAGTTAGAAAGTTGGCTTTATGGGGCACCAATAATAATTTTTGGCTTAGTCTATGTTTACCTTCCGTTTATGTTGTTCCCGCTCACACTCGGCATATCGATGATCCCAAATGAGCTCCGACTGGCCGCATCGGATCTTGGAGCTGGTCGTTGGACAATTTTTCGTGAGGTAGATCTGCCATTGGCGATGCCGGGGATATTGATTGGCTGTATGTTGACTTTTGTGTTGTGTGCTGGGGCAATGGCCGAAGCCAAGGTGCTCGGCGGCTCGAAGGTCTTAACTATGGCAGATGAGATTGAAACCGCATTTACATACAAACAGAACTGGCCTCTTGGATCCGCTCTGTCTGTCATCTTGATCGTCACAGTTGCGGGGATCGCGTTATTTACGCTACGAAAAATTGACTTGGATCGAATTCTTGGTAAGACGCGTTAGCGTCAAATTAGAACATGATTGGAACTTATTCTCGACTGTCTAGGGGCTTGTTCACGCTCTACGGAGTTTTGATTCTTTCGTTTCTCTATATGCCGCTACTTGGCACGGCATTGGCTTCATTTTCCAAAAAAAGATATGTATCTTTTCCAATTTCCCAATACACCACAAAATGGTATTCCAAAGCCTATGATTCACTAACAATTGCCCAGTTGGTTGAGACCTCATTTTTCGTTGCATTGGCGGTAACCGCCATATGTATCGTTGTAGGGTTTTTTGGCGCTTTAGCCTATGCCAGGTATGAATGGAAAGGTCGTCGTGTCTTTCAGAAATTTTTGCTCTTGCCGATTTTTTTCCCCCAAGCTGTGCTTGGATTGGCTTTGCTCTTGTGGTTCAACTTTTTGGGAATCGTGCCGAGCTGGAAGACGGCTATCGTGGCACATCTGGTCTGGGTTGCCCCGATTGGGACTCTGATCATGGCGATACAGGCATATAGTTTTGATCCCTCCTTAGAGGAGGCAGCCCGGGATATGGGTGCGACGCGGTGGCAAGTTTTTCGAGAGATTACGTTCCCATTGTTATTGCCAGGTGTTCTATCAGGCGGATTGTTCTGTTTTTTGCTTTCTTGGGGAAATTTCCCATTGTCTTTGTTTACGACTGGCGCCGACAGTACTTTGCCGGAATGGTTATATGCAAAAATGATCATGGGGTATTCACCGCTTGTGCCCACCGTTGGAACATTGACTGTAGTGGGCGCCGGTGTTTTTATCCTCGCAGGATTTTTTGTTGTCCTGCTTTTTAAGAGAGTGCGAAGTTGGTGACACGTTCTAGACAATTAGCGTGGCATATGTTTCTGTCGCATCAACCTAGTGTCAGGATTTAATAGGTTACTTTCCGGAGAAAATACTATGTTTACTTCTATTAAAGATCGCTCCGTCATCGTTACAGGAGGCTCTAAAGGCATTGGTAAGGGGATTGCTCAGGTGTTTGCTGCGCAGGGCGCCAAGGTGATGATCGGTTCTCGAGGCGAGAGCGATGGTAATGCGGCCGTGGAAGAATTGTGCGCATCCGGGGGCACCGCCGAATACTGTCAATGTGATGTTTCGGACTGGGATTCGGTGCAGAACCTGGTAAATACAACGGCCGACGCATTTGGCGGCTTGCACGTGATGTGTGCAAATGCCGGCGCCTTCCCACAGACGAAAATGATCGATATGGATCCCAGCGAGTGGGACGAAGTAATGGCTGCTAATTTGAAAAGTGCATTTCTCTGTGTAAAGGCATCTATACCCGAGTTTGAAAAAATTGGAGGTGGACGTGTTGTACTGACCTCTTCCATTACAGGTCCGGTTACTGGGTATCCGGGCTGGTCGCATTATGGCGCGTCGAAATCAGGGCAGCTTGGATTCCTTAAAACTGCATGTATGGAACTATCAAAATATAACGTAACAATTAACGCGGTTATGCCGGGAAATATTTATACCGAAGGGTTACAGGGTCTCGGGCAGGAATATCTCGATACAATGGCCGCGTCAATTCCTTTGAAGCGATTAGGTAATGTCGCCGACATTGGTAATGCTGCGTTGTTTTTTGCGTCAGATGAAGCGGCCTATATCACGGGCCAAACGATTATTGTAGATGGCGGTCAAATTATTCCTGAATCTCTCGAGGCCATTCAAGAGATCTAGCACTATTTGTTAATGACTGATAAAGAATTGTCGTATGACGAAACAATCGAGCTTCTGAATCAGCTCGCAGGTCAATCTTTGTCACTTTGGAATGTTCCCAGCGATTCCAAGGCGCGCCTGATCAATGTTTCAGAGAACGCAACATATCTGGTGGAAGCGCCTGACGGATTCAAATCAATTTTGCGAATTCATCGCGAGAACTACCATACCCGTCATGCCATTGGTTGGGAACATGCCTGGTCTCGAGCGTTGAACGAGGAAGGTGGCGTAATAACTCCGGGAATTCTCCCTGGACGGGATGGGAGCACGATTCAAACGAAAAGCATAGAGGGGCTACCAAGTGAACGACACTTAGTCATGTTTGAATTTGTGGAGGGTGAAGAGCCCGATCAAGAGGGAGATCTGGCTCCTTCGTTTGAAGAGTTGGGAGAAATTGCGGCCCGAACTCATAATCACTCAATCTCGTGGACACGTCCAGATAATTTTGAGCGGTTTTTTTGGGACTTAGATGCTGTGTTTGGTCCGAATGCAACGTGGCACGATTGGCGAGATGCACCGAATGTGACTGACTCAATCAAGGCAGTTTTGGAGGAAACCGAAGCGGTTGTCACCGATCGCTTGCAGAAATATGGTACCAGTGTTGAACGATTCGGACTGATTCATGCTGATATGCGACTCGCGAATCTTCTTATCAATGAGGGCACAACCCGCCTCATCGATTTTGACGATTGCGGCCTTGGCTGGTTTATGTATGATTTTGCCGCAGGAATCAGTTTTATAGAGGACGATCCACAGGTTCCCGCATTAAAGGAAGCTTGGATAAATGGATATAGAAAAGTTCGGCAATTAAGTGATGGCGACGAGAAAGAAATTGATACATTTATCATGTTGCGGCGGCTTGCTTTATTGGCATGGATTGGGTCGCATATAGAAGTGGATACTGCGAAAGAATTGGCCCCAGCCTTTGCTCCGGTTACCCGAGATCTGGCGGAGAAATTTCTAGCTGATATGGGTTGAAACTGCAAAGGCCCTTGACACAAAAGTCTCGCCGCCTAGGTAGTCTCCTTTGAAGAATTAAAAACTGCTGAGTTTGGTGGTGTGGCATGGACTGTTTCGTCTAAACCTAAAGGCGCTGTGTCTCCAACATTGTTGGCCTAAACGTGAATCCAGTTTTTTCTCGCTTGATGTCAAGTTTACGAATTTACTGTCAAGTTTGATTAATTTTGTTCTGTCAGGCTTCCGCCCAATCAATAGGGCGAGACAATGAGCGAAGCAAAAATCGATTTTCTTGACCGTTCCCGATCATTCTGGAATCCCGGGAAAACGCAAGATTGGCAGGATATGGGGGTGGATCTCGTAATTGACCGTCGGGAAGGTTACTACTTGTACGATATGGATGGTAGGCGCCTTATTGACCTACATCTTAATGGTGGAACCTATAACTTAGGTCACCGAAACCCCGAATTGGTGCAAGCGCTTAAAAGCGGTACTGAACGATTCGACATGGGAAATCATCACTTTCCCGCGCTCGCACGAACCGCGCTGGCTGAAGCATTGGCTGCCTGCGCACCTTCACCTGACATGGTTTACACCGCATACGGTTCGGGCGGCGGTGAAGCAATTGATATCGCGTTGAAGACCGCAAGACACGCCACTCAAAAACGAAAAATCGTATCGATTGTCAAAGCCTATCACGGTCATACAGGCTTGGCACTAAAGACCGGGGATGAACGATTTTCAAAATTGTTTCTGTCCGAGGACACGATTGGTGAATTTATTCAAGTCCCATTTAATGACCTTAATGCAATGGAAGATGCATTAAAGGGGAAAGACGTCGCTGCAGTAATAATGGAAACGATTCCAGCAACTTATGGGTTTCCAATGCCAGTAGAAGGATATCTTCCAACCGTGAAAAAACTTTGCGAACAGTACGATGCTCTATACATCGCTGACGAAGTGCAAACTGGGTTAATGCGTTGTGGCGAGATGTGGGCGTGCACTAAGTATGGAATAGAGCCGGACATTATGGTTACTGGAAAGGGAATTGGCGGGGGCCTGTATCCCATTGCATGTACCTCAATTTCCGAACGGTGTGGTGGTTGGTTAAAGGAAGATGGGTTTGGACATATATCGACCGGCGGCGGCGCGGAACTGGGTTGCGTAGTGGCGATGAAAACTTTGGAAATTGTGCAAAGACCCGAAGTGCGGACGATGGTGCAATACATTTCTGATTACATGCGCGCAGGGTTAGAACAGATCAAGGCTCAGTACGACGATTTTTTTGTTGGTATTCGCCAGCACGGCGTGGTGATGGGGCTCGAATTTAGTGCTGAATCGGGCGCCAAACCGGTCATGAAGCACCTTTACGAAAATGGAGTCTGGGCAATATTTTCTACACTCGATCCACGGGTTTTGCAGTTTAAACCGGGCGTGCTATTAACGCAGGCGGATTGCGAAGAAGTATTGCGGCGAGTAGAGATCGGCATTGGCCTTGCACGCGACGAAGTTTTTGGCAGCTACCGGAGGGTTGCCTAATGGAGCCGCAAGTTCGAACGTTGGTCGAAATTGAAGGGACGCAAGCGGCATTGACCGGGCGGGCCGACATGGTCTTGGAGCGTGCCCGCTGGGCAGCAGAAGTATTTCAGCGTTACGATCTTGAATCAACTATGGCCATAGTTGATGCCGTTGCCGCGTCCGCTCATGAACACGCGGCGCGATATGCAGAATGGGCAGTAAAAGAGACCGGGTTTGGCGTGGTGGCCCACAAGAAAATTAAGAATGAACTGACAGCACACCCACTCGTTGATTTTTATCGTGACCAGGATTTTGTAAACATTCGAATCGATGAATCTCGAAAAATTGTGGAAACACCACGGCCGGCCGGTGTAATTTTTTGTTTAACCCCATCAACGAATCCAATCGCGACGATTAATTACAAGATATTGATCTCTCTAATGACGCGCAATGCCGTTGTCATTAGCCCGCATCCGGCTGCGCGGGAATGTTGTATTGATGCCGCAAATCTGTTGGCTCGGGTTGCTATTGATGCGGGTGCGCCAGATGGTGTGATTCAAATAATTAAGGATCCCAATATTCCGCTGATAGAGGAGTTCATGAAGTCGCCAAAGACGGCAGTAATCCTGGCGACAGGGGGAACGCCTATGGTGCGATCTGCTTATTCATCTTCTAATCCTGCGATTGGTGTTGGGCCGGGAAATGCTCCTGTATTCGTAGATTCTTCAGCCGACATCGACAAGGCGGCCAACCGTATTGTTGAATCCAAATCGTTTGATAACTCCGTTCTTTGTACTAACGAGAGTGTGTTAATCACCCTGCCTGAGGTTGACAAACAACTTCGCCAATCGTTGAAAAAATATGGGGCGTATTTTTGCAATGACGACGATACCTCCCGTCTTCGTCGGTATTTGTTCCACGGCGCGGGATTCAACATTGAAACGATTGGCCGAGATGCGACTTGGATTGCAAAAGAATGCGGAATTCGCGTGCCCGAGAAGACAGCCATACTTGTCGCACCGATTGACCAGATTGGAATTGAGGAACCACTTTCGAGGGAAAAGTTATGCCCTGTTCTTGCCTACCATGTGGCCAAGAATAGAGACCAGGCGATTATGCAAGCACGGGCTGTATTGCGATTGACAGGCGCTGGCCACTCTGCCGCAGTGCATTCAATGGACGAAACCGTGACCATGGCGTTTGCAAGGGCGTTGGAAGTGTATCGAATCGTAGTTAATGCCCCTTGCTCCCAGGGCGCTGCTGGATTTGGAACCGCATTGGCACCGACGTTTACCATCGGCACGGGATTTTTTGGACGGAGTTCGATTGGAGAAAATATCGGACCCGAGCATCTTGTGCACTGGACGAAGTTGGCCTACAACGAAGATACGTCGGAGAAATTTGGCGATTATTTTGGTGTCGGTAACAATTTTTCAGGCCCTTTGCCGTCAGCTCCAGAGGATGGAGTACCAGGCGCGGGTCACTACCATTTCGCTCCTCCCACTGTATCCATGAATGCTGATCCACTGTCTTCGATTACCAGGACAGAACTTCGGCAGATGATTGCTGAAGAGCTTCGCGGGGCATTGCGGGGATAATTGTCATGGCAGAGCTTCGGTCGTTCATTTTTATTGATCAGTTGCAGCCACAAACGTTGGCCTATATCTCGACTTGGATGCGGGGCTCTTTACCACGGCACAACATGGCAGCGCAGATAATCGAGGTGGCGCCAGGGTTAGATATTGAGGCTTTAACTGATGTGGCCCTGAAGGGGGCCAATATTCAGGTTGGACTTCTCGTTGTCGAGCGGCAGTATGGGTACCTCGAATTTCATTCCAAATCAACAGGCGAAGTAAAGGCAGGCGCACAAGCTGTTTTGAATGCTTTAGGGGGCCGTATTGACGATGCGACAGCACCGCAGATCCTGGGATCAAAAGTCGTCACCCGAGTAGATGATCAGCATGCCTTTTTAATCAATCGAAACAAATTGGGATCAATGGTTCTGGGTGGTGACTCACTTTATCTGCTCGAATGCCAACCCGCTTCGTACGCCATTCTGGCATGCAACGAGGCCGAAAAAGAAGCCAATATTAAAGTCATAGACTATCGAATGATTGGAGCCAACGGGCGCCTTTATTTGGCGGGCGATGAAGCAGAGATTCGAAACGCGCGCGAAGCATCAGAGCTGGCCTTACGTTCTGCTGGGGCAGTCTAGGCTTATGTCTGACGCTTTGAGACAAACGATCAAAAGCATACTTACCGAAGAGTTAGGGAAGCATGGATTTGATCACTCAACCAAAGAGACAAAGGCATCTCGAACAGAAGAATTGGTCTCCATACGCACCGATCAAGATCTTTCTAACTTTGTCAGTCGAATATTGGACATGGCCAAGGATAGCGACATTCGAGCGGATATCGTGTCGGGTAGGCGCGTATTCCAACTCGAAACCGGGAGTATGATTCGGGATGAATGGAATCAGCGGCGTAGTAATCAGGTGCGGACCATGCCCGGGGAAACAATCCATATTGATCAAGGCCTGGTCACGGAAAAGGAAATACTCAATATGCCAGATTATGTGAAAACGATAAATCTCGGCAGGGCAGTAACGCTGACGCCACTCGCAAGTGATGCTATTCGGCGGGTCGGCATAACAATTCAAAGGAAAACATCATGATTCGTGGACGTGTGACTGGTCGAATTTGGTCAACAAGACATATCGACACTCTACCGAATGGAGCTCTTTTGGTAGTAACTTTGGAGGATGGGGGTAGCTTGATTGCTCTTGATCCATTGGGTTGCAATGATGGCGAAGCCGTACTTGTAACGCAGGGCTCAGTGGCAGCGGGCTATTTCACGAAAATCAAAGCACCAGTAGATGCGCTGATTATTGGATCAATTGACGAAGAGGGTAGTTAAATATTTTTAACCGGCTGATAAGGCCATGAGAGATAGGAGAGTAAATTATGTCTAATCAAGCAATTGGTATGATCGAGACAAGAGGCTATGTACCGGCACTTGCTTGTGCTGATGCCATGGTAAAGGCCGCCAATGTGTCGATTTTGTCAAGAAATGAAGTTGGTGGTGGTTTGGTTTCCGTCGTTATCAAAGGAGATGTCGGAGCCGTAAAAGCTGCGACCGAGGCGGGATCCGATGCGGCCAATCAGGTGGGTGAGGTGGTGGCGGTGCATGTTATTCCCCGCCCCCATAACGATCTTGGTAGTCACTTCACCATGGCGAACAGCGAATAAGCGCTGACAGATAGAGCATTAAAGAGCGCGTAAAATGACAGAACTTCGGGTATATCTTCCGATTTATGATCTGCAGCCACAGTTTGCCGCTTATCTGAGTACGCCGCTACGGGCGCGGGGGTATCCACCGTTCAAAGGTCAGCACAGCCTGATCATTGAGGTGGCGCCGGCGTTAGCGATCCACCGAATTTCTGACCTAGCTCTGAAAGCGGCACCGGATATGGAGCCAGGAATTTTGTTCACTGAGCGACAGTTTGGCTTGCTTGAACTTCACTCATCCGATCGTCAGGAGTTGGACGCAGCGGGCAAAGCGATCCTAAAGGGGATTGGCGCCAAGGAAGATGATCAACTTGTCCCCAATGTATTGTTTGACGACATCATCGAAGATCTCTCGGACCAGCATGCGATCATTCTAAATCGTTCAAGGTCAGCTTCGATGCTAGTACCCGGAGAATCCCTATTGTTGTCCGAGGTAACCCCGGCTTTGTTTGCGTGTGTGGCCGCGAACGAGGCAGAGCGGGCTGCACCAGACGCGGTACTTAACGATGTCCAGATGATGGGGGTGTCTGGCCGAATTTTCATGTCTGGCACGGTGGCGGGTTTGGAGATAGCGCGTACTGCAATAAACACGGCTTTGGCGTCAGTACAAGGGCGACCGAATGACTGATTAGTTAACTTTCACCACTAATTTACACCCCAAGTTAGCTGGTAAACTTTGTAGTCAAGGGGGTTGTCATATGACCAAGAACTGTGTAATTGCGGGTGTGGGGCCCGGCAACGGTGCTTCTTTTGCTCGTCGGTTTTCGGCTGCTGGGTATCGGGTCGCAATGCTGGCCCGGAACGAAGGGTACCTGAATGAGCTCTGCGACGAAGTTACCGACAGTTGCGCTATTGG
>ERZ651768.1008-NODE-1008-length-20864-cov-15.184442_pt1 | contig 20864 bp, 21 predicted proteins | sample MGYA00514754_ERZ651768 | MGnify/ENA metagenome assembly ERZ651768
ATCTGAAACCCATGCTCCCAGCTGGCTGCCCCGAGGGCGGCTCATGAAATATTTTATGGACTCTTTGGTCTTAACTTTTTCTGCAACTCCAGTGATGCTGACTTGGCGCTCCAAGGCGACCCAGTTGAAAAGCACAGCAACGTTGGGTTTGTCTGTGATATGATCTGCTTTCCTGCTTTTGTAGTTTGTGAAAAAAACAAATCCTTTTTTATCAAATAACTTCAGAAGAACTGTTCTCACTGTCGGCTCGCCAATATTATTGACTGTTGCCAAGCTCATGGCAGTCGGAATAGGCTCCGCTTCTTTTGCCTCTTCAAACCAGGATTCAAACTGAATAATTGGATCAGCATTTAAATCCTCTTTGTCCAGGCCCATGTTCTTATAGCCCTGACGTATGAATGTCAAGTCCATCAGTCCATTTTGCTATATTCTTACTTTTCAGACATCGTTATGCGAGAGTAAGAATCACAATTGCAGTTACAATAATGTTTACCAAAGAAAGAGGTAAAAGCTTTTTCCAGCCCAGTCCCATGGTCTGGTCGAAGCGAAATTTTGGTATTGTCCAGCGTAACTGAATTTGGAACCAGCAAAAAACAACCGTGAAAAAAGTAAATTTTAATATTTGCATTACTGTCACCAACCACTGAGGGGCGCTTTCCCAAAGGTGAAGCCATGGCACATGATACCCTCCAAAAAATAATGTGGTCATCAATGCTGCAACACCCACCAGCGAAATATATTCCGCAAGCATGAAAGCTGACCAGCGCATACCTGAATATTCAAGAAAATAACCTGCGACAATCTCAGACTCGCCTTCAGGAGCATCAAAAGGAGCACGTTTAGTTTCAGCAACCAGTGCAGTGAAAAAGAGTATAAATCCAAGTGGCTGTGTAAAAATTCCCCACATGGGAATAAGGTTTCCGAACCAGTATTCGTTTTGTCCGTTGACGATGCCGCTTACACGCGTCGTTCCGTAAACCATAAAAATACCCATCAAAGCCAGTCCCATGAAGACTTCGTATGAAATCATTTGTGCAGAGGCCCGTGTTCCGCCAAGCAGGGCAAACTTGCTGTTTGAGCTTGTACCCGCAAGAACTGCTCCGTATACATTTAGTGATGTTATTGCGAAGATGAAGAGTAAACCTGGATTTACATCTGTAACCTGAAAAGTAAAATCCCCGATCGGACCGGCAATAGGAATTATGGCAAAAGTCGCAACTGCCGCAATCAATCCAAAAAAAGGTGCGATCAAATACAAAAAACCGTTTGCTCCTTTTGGTATAGTATCTTCCTTGAAAATTGACTTCAGACCATCCGCGGCCAGATGCAGTACTCCGTGTCCTGTAAATTTGCCAATGTTTGCACGGTTCGGTCCGACTCGGTCTTGAATCATTGCGCTCCATTTACGCTCCATCAAAGTCAACACAGTTCCAAGCGGCATGGCAAACAGCAAAATAATTACCGCAATCTTTATACAGGCCAAAACGGCAGGAGTCATTATTATTTCAAGTAAAAAATCCATTTTTTTATTTAGTAATATTCTTTTGAGCTTAACGGTCCAACTCTCCGCCAATCATATTGACTGAACCAAAAATAGGCACTATGTCAGCCACATAATGTCCTACTGTCATTAGCGGCATTGCTTGAACAAAATTAAAACATGGAGGACGCATCCGTACTCTAACAGGATCACCGCTGCCATCTGAAACCAGATAAAAACCCATTTCACCATTGCCTCCTTCTGTAGGCATGTATATTTCTCCAGCAGGAGGATGGTGGCCTTCCATAACCATCTTAAAATGATCGATTAAACCTTCTATGTTACCGTAGACGTCTTTTTTATCCGGATAGTGCATCATCCTTTCATCAGTCATGAATGGTCCTTCCGGCATTTTGTCTGCTGCCTGCTTAATGATGCTCGTGCTTTGACGTATTTCCTCCATACGAACTAAAAATCGATCAAAACAATCGCCGGTGCTTCCTACAGGAATTTCAAAATCCAGTTCATCATAGACAGAATACGGATCGGCTCGCCTTACATCGTATGGTATACCGCAAGCCCGCAGCATAGGTCCGGAAAAACCATAGGACAGTGCGTCTTCCTTCGAGATAGTTCCGACATCTTTGACTCTGTCTATAAAAATTTTGTTTCGTGTGAGCAGTTTGTCACACTCCTCCATTATCCCTTCCAGCTTGGACAGGCGGTCTGCCAGATCACTTAAAAATCCATCTGGAAGGTCCATGGAATTGCCCCCGAAGCGTGTCCAGTTTGTAGTCAGCCGGGCACCGGTCATTTCCTCAACCAGTTCATAAAGATATTCACGAGCCTTGATGAACCACAGAAAAAAGGTAAATGCTCCAATCTCCATAGCAGCGGCACCAAGGCAGGTAAGGTGGTCAGTTATCCGAGAAATTTCACCCATGATAACTCTTGTGAATTCGGCGCGTCGAGGAGCTTCAATACCATACAGTTTTTCCACTGCCATCGAATAACCGATATTGCACAGCAATGGGGAGACGTAATTCAACCTGTCCGTGTAAGGTATGACCTGAATCCATTTTGAATTTTCTGATTCTTTTTCAAAACCTCGATGAAGGTATCCAATTTCCGGCTCCATTCCTACGATCAATTCTCCATCCAATTGAGTGGTGAATCTGACAATACCATGCATTGCCGGATGCGCAGGCCCAATCTCAATTGTCATTACAGAGGTAGAAAAATCTGCACCTGTTTTACTGTTCTCCATTCTTGCCTGAAGTGCGGTCATATCAGTCACAATTCTCTCCCATATGTGTGGCGTTCCTCTATTTCTTTCAGTTCCATCAAAGGTTGCTGCTTGTCTATCGGATAGTCTTTACGGAGAGGATGTCCTTCAAATTCTTCATACATCAAAATACGCCTCAAATCAGGATGACCCTCGAAAATGATTCCGAACATATCAAAGCATTCACGCTCATACCAGTCTGCTGATTTCCAAAGGTGGCTGATTGAGGCTATACTGCAGTCATCTTCTTCCAAAGGAACCTTGAGCCGAATGCGACTGGCATGGGTCAGAGATTTGAAATGATAAACCACTTCAAACCGGGGCTTCATATTCATTTCAAGGCCATCTACTGCGGTAATGTCAAGCATGATTTCAAAAGCACAGCGCGAATCATCACGCAAAAATCGACAAACTGAATCCAGAGAATCCCTTTCTATGACAACAGTTTCATCTGACCGATGAGCATGAAAATCCAGCACATCGTTTGGAAATTTCTGCTTAAGCAAGGCAGTCAGTTTTCCAGCTTCCCGGTCTGCGTTCATTTCACTAGATTTAATACTTTCACTCATTTTTTATTCAGGACATTGATATAAAAAAAGACAATTATTTTTTTTCTTTAAGTTCGGACTTTTTTTTCTGCATTTCAGGTGAATCATAACCAATATGGGGACTGGCATTGACATAATCTTTTGAATATGTAAATCCAGGTTTACTTATACGGTTACTTTTGGGATTTTGCACATTCTCAAAGACTTCTTTTTTGGAAATTTCAAAATATCGATTAAGTTGGTCTACCTTTTGATCTTTATGTCTGATTGCAGAAGGAGCAATACCGTTGGGCTTTGGACCTTCTTTCTGAATATTGTTCTGCAGTTCAATGAGCCCGTCAAGCACTGCTTCAGGACGAGGGGGACAACCTGCAATATAAAGGTCTACAGGAATTAAACGGTCAATTCCCTGAAGAACAGAATAATTTTGATAGAACCCTCCAGTTGAAGCACATGCTCCAAAAGCAATTACCCATTTGGGGTCTGCCATCTGATCAAAAATTGTCTTTAAAATCGGGGACATTTTGTGAGTAATCGTACCAACAACCCACAGTACATCTGCCTGGCGTGGAGAGAAACGCGGAATTTCTGCACCAAAACGGGAAATGTCGTAATGCGAGCAGGCTGCTGCCATGTATTCCATTCCACAGCATGCCGTTACAAACGGGTACTGGAAAAGTGAAAATTTTCTGGACCAGTTTACTACACTGTCAAATGATGTTGTTATAAAACCGTCATAATCTGTATCCATTTTGTTCCTTGTTAATTTAAAGTTGGCCTGTTGTTGATTCCCTTGCAGCTAGAAACTCAAACTTAAAAAAAGCAAATAATGATTTCATGCATCTGGAAAATTTAATTAAGGTTGTTTTCATTCCCACTCTAATGCCCCTTTTTTCCAATCATATGCAAGACCTAGAATCAGAATCCCCAAAAACACTGAACTGGCAGTAAAGCCAAACCATCCCAACTCACGTATCTGCACGGCCCATGGATATAGGAAAACAACTTCAACGTCAAAAATCAAAAAAACCAGTGCTGTCATGTAAAACTTTACATCATAACGATGTCCTTCCATACCGTCTCTCAGGAAACCCGATTCGAACGGTATTTCCTTTACTTCTCCTCTCAATTTAGGCCCCAAAAAAAGGCCTATGCAGCAGAATACAGCTGCCAGGATAATACCCAGAACTATCATAATCAAAATAGGCAGGTAACCAGACGCAATTGACATTGACATTAGATTTTTTCAGGATTCAGGTTAAAATATATTTAGGGCTAATATTAATTTTGAGGAGCATGTTTTAATCAATAATTTCTTTTTCAGTACTGAATTTTTCTACTCAAACATGTTCCTGTTGCTGTGTTGGAAATCATAGCACAAAAAATTTAACTCTCTCGAATCAGTTTCCCAGTCAGCATACAGATTGTCAATACATTCCAGTTAGTTTCAGCGTACGATAACTCCAGGGTTTACTTGCTCAGGAGCTTCAATTAACACCAGCTTTCCATTATCGTCAGAAAACAGGATCATGCCTTCAGATATATGTCCCATCAGTTTAACCGGCTTCAGGTTTGCTACAACAAGCACCTGGCGGTCAGTCATTTCTTCCGGAGTATAGAATTCTGCTGCTCCTGATACAATTGAACGTAAACGAGTTTCACCTAAATCAACTTCGGAACAGAGCAGTTTGTTTGATTTTTCAACTTTCCTGCAAGATTTGATACGGCCGACTTTTAATTCCATTTTCTGAAAATCATCAATAGCAATCCATTCATTCTCCTCAGGCTCAGAATTATTTGATGATTTTTCCGGCTGCTCATTTTTTTCGTTTTCTTCTTCAGCAGGAGGAACCTGCATCTTTGGGAACAATGGACTTGGTTTTGGAAGCTCCGTACCAGGTACCAATAGTCCTGGAGACAGGCTGGAAAATGGGAGAACCTCTTCTCCAAGCCCAAGATATTTTCTTGCTTCGCACATTTTTTTTGGCATAACAGGATCAAGTAATCCAACTATGATTCTTGTCATATCGAGTGCTGTGTAAAGTACTGTCCCCAAACGCTCACGATCTTTTTCTTCTTTTGTCAGTGTCCACGGCTTACATGTATCTATGTATTTATTTACCTTGCTGCTAAGCCAGGACACATGTTCCAAGGCACGATGAGGCTGGAATTTAACAATATATTCGCGGCATTTCTGTACACCTTTGGAAAACGATTCATGCAGTTCTTTCTCCTGATCTCCAGCTTTACCTGCTGGAGGAACATATCCCTGGAAATTTTTGCGGCTCATGCTGATTGAACGGTTCATTAAATTTCCAAAATTGTTGGCTAAATCTCCATTATAACGCGTAACAGCCAGTTCTTCGGTGAAATTGGAATCTTCACCAAAACTCATATCACGCAGCAAAAAATAACGCAGCGCGTCCACACCAAGCTGATCTTTCATGGCTAAGGGGTCAACCACATTCCCCAGTGACTTACTCATTTTGCTGCCTCCAACCACCCAGTGTCCATGAACAACCAGTTTTTTAAAGATCGGCATTCCTGCTGCTTTCAGCATGCAGGGCCAGTATATTCCATGTGTTTTAAGAATATCTTTTCCAATGGTATGGTGAACATGCGGCCAGAATTTCTTGTATTTTTCTCCGTCAGGCCAGTCAAGAGCACTGGCATAATTAAGCAGTGCATCAAACCAGACATAAGTGACAAAGTTTTTGTCAAAAGGCAGTTCAATCCCCCACTTTAACCTGCTTTTAGGCCGTGAAATGCACAAATCCTGTAGAGGATCTTTAAGCAGCTGAATCAGTTCATTCCTGTAACGTCCGGGATAAACCCAGTTTTCATTTTGCTTTAACTCTTCAGCGAGCCACTCCTGGTAAGCGCTCATCCGGAAGAAATAATTTTGCTCCTTATACAATTCTGGAGGAGTTTGATGATCAGGACAATTCCCGTTTTCCAACTCCGCTTCATCCAAAAACCTTTCACAGCCTATGCAGTAAAGCCCCTCGTATTCTTTAAGATATATCTCACCCTGATCATAAATTTTTTGCAGTATTTGCTGAACACAGGCTTTGTGCTCAGAATCAGTTGTACGAATAAACTGGTCATGCTCAATATGCAGATGAGGCCACAATTCGCGAAATTCCTGGCTGATCTTGTCAACAAATTCCTGTGGTTCTATACCGGAATTGGCTGCAGATTCAGCGATCTTTTGCCCATGCTCATCTGTACCTGTTAGAAAATAAGTATCAGCTCCAAACAGCTTCATGTAACGAGTCAAAACATCTGTTGCAATCGTGGTGTACGCATGGCCGATATGAGGATGGCTGTTTACGTAATATATTGGAGTTGTTATGTAGAAAACGTCATTCATGCGCACATGCTAACAATGATGAATTAATTAGATGATTAATAGTCCCCGCAAAGAATTTTATTCAGATGAAGATTAAAATTTTTTGAAGAATTTCCTGTTAATTATATTAATGCTGTAGAACTTTCAGTTCATGGACATTTTTGCATACATGTAATGCATGCAAATCATGCTGCGGGAAGTTCAATTTTAGGCTCTTCCGGGTGAGGACAGTATAGTGTAAGTGTTTTTCCAATTATTTGTACTACTTGTAAGCTGTTTTCTTGCTTCAATACATCAGCACATTCTTTTTTTGAGATAGGGCAGCTGTCCAGAATCTTAAGCTTGATCAACTCATGTTCAAGAAGCTGAGTATCAATTTCACTTTTTGTTTCCGGAGACAATCCATGCTTACCCAGGTTCACCACAGGTTTCAGCGTGTGTGCCATTGTGCGTAAATGTCGTTTCTGTTTCCCAGTCATTTTTAATGGTCCGGATCTATTACTTTTGGCACCTTGAAAAATCCTTTTTCCAGATAAGGACTGAATTGTTCTGGAGAAACAGGCGACTTGACAACTTTATCGTCCCTGCCTTTGCTTAAATGATTTTCATCAGCATCGCAATGTACATCTGAGATTTCCACTTCTTTTAAAAGTTCAAAGTATTCCAGTATCGTGGAAAATTGTTCAGCGAAAACTTCGGTTTCTTTTTCTGTCAATTCCAATGAAGAAAGCCGTGCAATCTTTCTTACTTCTTCCGGAGTGAATCTTGTTGTCATACAGGCTGAAGCATTAATTTGATTTCTGCCTGTGCCGCCAGTTTATCATCGACACTGGCCTTTCCTTCAAAAACCCAGAAGTTCCGGCGTTGATTAATCAGGCTTGTCTCCAACACAAGCTGATCACCTGGAACAACCGGAATACGAAACTTCGCCTTATCAATACCGGCAAAAAACACGATTTCACTTGATGAAGCGTCATCTTTACCAGAGTGAATTACTATTCCGGCAGTTTGTGCCAGTGCCTCAATAATCATTACACCTGGAAGTACAGCCTGGCTCGGAAAATGACCTTGAAATACCTCTTCGTTCCCCGAAATATTTTTTAGTGCCTTGCAGTATTTGCCTTTTTGAACTTCCAGAACTCTGTCAACCAGTAAAAATGGATAACGGTGAGGCAGAATATTCTTTATTTCCTCAAGACTCATCATCATTCATCTCCGGATTTTTTGAGGGCATTGTACTCATCAATTACTTTTTGTGTAAGATCTGTTGTATCTTCCTTCATGTACAAAATTACCTGGGCAGCATTTTTTTCCAGCACCAGGTCTAATTTTTCATTGATGGAAATAGAGCGAATTACAGTTTTAAGTTCTTTGAAAATAGCTTCAGAAAGACGCCTTTCTTCAAGTCTCATTTCCTGTTCAAAGGCACGTACTTTTTCACGCAGCTGCTGCTGACGAGTTATCAGTTCCCGCTCCTTGTCCTCTTTTGCTTTTGGAGCCAGCAATGGATTATTTCGCAAGTCATCGGCAATTTTACGCAGTTCAGACTCCTCAAGTTTAAACTCCTGTTGTTTTTGACGCCCTCGTCTCTCAAGAATGTTTTTGGAACGTATACCGGGTTCAGATTGATTGAGAGCTTTATTCAAATCCACTACACCGATTTCAATAGAAAATGCTGGAGAGACTGAACAAAAAAATAATATTATTGTAATTTGCAGAAAAAATTTCATTGAACGAAGCAGATAAATTTCCAAAAGCAGAAGTAAAACGGAAATATCAGTATTAAATCAAGTACCAGAGGACCAGAAAAGTACCGATAGTGAAGATTAGTGCGTAATTCTGAGTTAATCCATTTTGGAACGGACGAATCGTGTTGCCTGCAGTACGGACGGCGGTTCCTGAAGTATTTACAATCCGGTCGATAACATTTAAATCAAATACACGCCAGAGAAAATGGGTTGTAAAAAGATGTCCCGGCTTAATTAATACCAAATCATACAGCTCATCAACATACCATTTGTTTAGTGAAAGCTTATAAGCCCATTCCCATTTTTCCCTTAACCTGGAAGCAATTTCAAATCCAGAATGATATACTCTACTTGCCAGATACCAGGCCAGTAAAGCAAATAGTACTGAAAGCACCATAAGTATCCACTCTGTAAATACTGCACCATGCCCACTTGGTATTTCGGCAAAGAAACCATGGAATAATAGCTCCATATTATTTGGTAAAAGATGGAAAATATGGGGTACTCCAAAAAAACCGCCAAAAACTGAAAGCACAGCCAAAACAGCTAGAGGAATCGTAATTGAAATAGGTGACTCAGAAACATGTTCAGCCACATGCTGATCTACTCTTGATTCACCATGAAATGTCAAATAGATCATTCTGAACATATAAAATGCTGTTAAGCCTGCAGTCAGGAACCCGATACCCCAGAACCATGTGCTTCCAAAAGGAGAACTGAAGGCATACCAGAGGATCTCATCCTTGCTGAAAAAACCTGAAAAGAAGGGAATTCCGGAAATTGCCATAGTACCAAGCAGCATAGTTATATAAGTGATGGGAAGCTTGTTCTTAAGCGCCCCCATTTTTCGCATATCCTGTTCGTGATGAACTGCAAGAATCACTGATCCGGATCCCAAAAAGAGAAGCGCCTTAAAGAAGGCATGTGTCATTACATGGAATACCCCTGTAGTAAAGGCTCCAACCCCCATGGCTAAAAACATATAGCCCAGTTGACTGACCGTGGAGTAAGCAAGTACTCTCTTAATGTCTGTTTGAGTGATTGCAATGCTTGCTGCTAAAAGAGCTGTTAAAGCTCCAATAACTGCAATGATGTTCATGGTTAGCGGTGCAAGTACAAACAAGTGACTCAATCTGGCAACCATGTATAATCCTGCAGTAACCATTGTAGCAGCATGGATCAGTGCAGATACAGGTGTTGGTCCTTCCATTGCGTCCGGGAGCCACACAAACAGCGGAATTTGAGCAGATTTCCCCGTGGCTCCAAGAAACAGCAGCAGGGTTATAATGGTCACCAGAATACCGCCATGCTCTAATTTGACTGCAGCCTCGGCATTTACCGTATTGAACTCAATTGATCCGAAAGTTAAAAAAATCAGTAGCACCGCAGAAAGCACTCCAAAATCACCAACCCGATTAAAAAGAAAGGCTTTTTTGGCAGCAGCAGCAGCAGAATCTTTCTCAAAGTAGTAGCCGATTAAAAGATAAGAACATAATCCTACTCCTTCCCAACCTACGAACATTAGCAAAAAGCCGTCGCCTAGTACAAGGATCAGCATAAAAAATACAAATAAATTCAGGTAGGCAAAGAAACGGTAATAGCCGGCTTCACCCTTCATATAGCCCAAAGAATAAACATGTATCAGAAAACCGACACCTGTGATAACCAACAGGTAAAGTCCTGAAAGCTGATCCACCTGAAAATTTATGCCTGCTTCAAAATTTCCACTTTTTATCCAGGTGTAGAGATGTTCAGAGAGTACATTCCCATCTGCATTAAGCATCTGAAAAAACAGCACCACTGATTGCGCAAAAGCCAGTCCAATTGCAAGTGGGGCCACAAAGCTGACAAATCTTGTTCCAAACCGTTTTCCCAGCAAACCGTTCAGAATAAAACCAAGCAGCGGGAAGGCAGGTACCAGCCAAATTTGTGTCATGCTTACCATTTTAATAAATTAAATTCCTCAATATTCAGTGATTTTCGAGTTCGGTAAATTGAAAGAATTATTGAAAGCCCAACTACAGCTTCAGCTGCAGCAACCACGATAATGAAGAAGATGAAAACCACCCCTGTCATTGAGTCCAGACTCCTGGAGAATGTAACAAAGGACAGATTAACTGCGTTGAGCATCAGTTCAATGCTCATAAAAATAACTATGACATTTCTGCGCAGCAGTACGCCAAGTACGCCTATTGTAAAAAGCAGAACGCTCAGCAGTAAAATGTGTTCGATGGGAATCATTAATAATTATTTAATGAAATTTTCTCTTTGCAATCACTACAGCGCCAATAACGGCAACGAGCAGGAGAATTACAATAATTTCAAATGACAATATATAATCGGTGAAAAGAAGGCGTCCGATTAAGGTAATAGAGCCAATTTCTTCAACGACTTCTATCGGATATTCTCCCTTGGTGCCAAGTTTCAGCTCATTGCCTGTAAATAGATATGCTATTTGAGCAAATATTCCAAGCGACAGAAGTCCAGCCAGAATTTTTCCTGCGGACCATTTGTTTGATGACTGTTCCGTATCCAGGGAGGACAATAACATCAGAACAAACAGGAATAAAACCATTATTGCCCCTGCATAAATTAAAACCTGTATAACCGCAACAAATTCAGCATTGAGCATCACATAAATCGAGCCCAGGCAGAAAAAAGTTCCTACCAGAGAAAGTGCACAATGAATTGGATTTTTCAGGAAAAGAACTCCAAGTGCCCCAAAAACACTTAAAGCAGCAAATATATAAAATATTGTTAACACCTTAATATTTCGTCTATTACAATTTACGGTACAACTGCTATGCAGGTGCCTTTACTAATTTCATTCCGGTGTCCTTGAAAGTTTGTGTCAGCTTCATTCCCTGGTCGCCAATTTGATCAAAACTAATTCCGGAAAATGCTTTTGTTTCTCCAGCCATTTCTGCAAAAACCTGATTTATGTTACTGAAGCTGTATTTGTGTCCTAATGATTGTGCGAGTTCAACTATTATCTGCCATTCAGGACGACTTCTGCGTAAAGCCTGAACAACAATATCTGTAGCCTGTACGTGCTGCATTTTGTTAGTAAACGTAACCTTTTTTTCTGAATAATATTGTCCAGGAAGTACAACGTCAGCTATCTCACTCCAGCAATTGTGGTAAGCTCCAATATGAACCACAAGCTGAGCTGGTTTTATTTTTTGCTGAATTTCATGCTCTGTTTCAAATGGATTTCCTAAAACTATTACCACTTTGAGTTCACGATCAATTGTATTTTTAACTTCCGCGTTTTCGGGGTCACCTTTGATCTTCAATGCCAGAGCTCCTGCACGGTTTGGAGTCTTGTCTGTTGTAATGAGGGTGTTGATGAAAAATTCACTCTCTCTCTGTTCCCATTTGGGCAAAGGACAAAAGACATTGTCTGATAAAAATCCATCTTTAAGCAGCTTTTTGATTAAAAACAATTCTTCGTTACTTGCATGAGTGTCAGTAAGCGCAATCACTTCATTTCCTGTGGGCTCCATTTCGCTGATTCTTTCTGCAATAGCCCTGTAAGCTTCTTCCCAGGAAATATCCTGCAGATTTTGGCCGACACGTCCCAAAGGCCCGTTTATTCTTGTTTTCCTTTCGTTCATGATTCGGTAAGTTAAACGCCCTTCATCACACATCCACCACTTATTTACATTTTGGTTTTCATGAGGCTTCAACCGAAAAACTTCATTACGGTCATGCTCAATTGTGACGTTACAGCCTGTTGAACAACCGGTGCAGATCGAACGATTTTTTTTCAGTTTCCATACTCTGCGCTTAAAGCGGAATTCTTTTTCAGTAATAGCTCCAACCGGGCAAATGTCAGCCATATTGCCTTGAAATTTATTGGTCATCGGCCTGTCGGTGTATGTATCCACCGTCAGTTCATGTCCCCGGTTAAACATACCGAATTCATTAGTTCCTGTGATTTCCCTGGTGAATCGGTCACAACGGGAACACTGAATGCAGCGGTTGCGCTCAAGACTGACAAACGTTCCAATATCACGCCAACCGTAAACACGCTTGGAATAATCCATTTCAGATTTTCCGGAACCATATTCAAAAGAGTAATCCTGGAGAGTACATTCTCCGGACTGGTCACAGATTGGGCAGTCTAAAGGATGATTAATCAGCAGAAACTCGTTTACAAGTTTGCGTCCTTCTTCTACTTTTTGGTTCATGGTCTCAATCTTCATTCCTTCTGCTGCATCCACTGAACAGGCGGTTTGAAGTTTTGGAGCAGGACGCCCATTACCAAGATCAACAATATCGACTACGCATATTCGGCAGGTGGCCACAATCGACATTCCCGGATGGTAACAGTAATGAGGGATTTTTTCCCCATTTCGCAAGGCGGCAGAAAGTATTTTTTCTCCCGGATGAAATTCTACAGGCTCATCATCAATATGAAAGACTGGCATTTTCAACTCGTTATTTATTGGCATAATATTTCCGGAAGTCATCCGGAAATTTTTTCACAAAACTTTGTATCGGCAAAGCGGCGGCATCTCCTAAAGCGCAAAGTGTAGTGCCCAGCATATTACCTCCAACCCGGTCGAGGCGCTTCAGTTTTTCATCACTGCCGTTGCCGTTGAGGAAATCACGTATAATATTGCGTGACCAATGCGTGCCTTCACGGCATGGGGTACACTGGCCGCAGGATTCATGGGCATAAAATCTGGTAATGCGATGAAGTAACTGCACGACATCAGTATCTTCGTCGAATACCATCATTGCTGAAGAACCAAGCATTGTATCAATTTTTGCCAGTTCATCAAAATTGTACAGCACATCAACTTCATCGGCAGTCATCACCGAAGAAGATGATCCTCCGGGAATGACTCCTTTGAGCTTTTTGCCGTTGCGGATACCTCCTCCAATCCCGTAAATAATGTCTTTCATGTTTACATCCATTCTTAACTCGTAAACACCCGGTTTTTTGACATGGCCGCTCAGGCTGACCAGGTGAGTTCCAGAATTATTCTGTGGACCGAAACTTTTGAAGGCATCAACTCCGTCATCGCCTAGAATAAAGGGCATGCATGCCAGTGTTTCCACATTGTTGACACTTGTCGGACATCCATTGAAACCGGATACCGCCGGGAAAGGCGGCTTGACTCGGGGCTGACCACGCTTGCCCTCCAGAGAATCCAGCAATGCGGATTCTTCTCCGCAAATATATGCACCCGCTCCGCTGTGAATTGTAAGGTCCAAATGAAAACCACTGCCCAAGGGATCTGGACCAAGCAGACCATCTGCATATAATTCTTCAACAGCTGTATTTAAAGACTTGATTGCTGGAAAAAACTCACCCCGTATATAAATATAGCCATGATGGCATCCTACAGCGTAACACCCGATCATCATGCCTTCAAGAAACAGATGCGGATCCTTAAGCATCAGTTCCCTGTCCTTGCAAGTTCCAGGTTCAGATTCATCGGCATTGGCAATAAGATAACTAGGCTTGCCTGTTCCTTTGGGCATGAAACTCCACTTCAGACCTGTAGGGAATCCTGCTCCGCCTCGTCCGCGAACGCCGGAATCCTTAACTGTCTGAACAACTTCTTCCGGCTTCATCCCAAAGACTTTTTTCAAAGTCTGGTAACCGCCGGCTTTTTTGTAACCTCCCAGAGACTTGCTGTATTTGGGGTTTCGTATGTTTTTAAAAAGAACAAGGGTTTCTTCCGCCATATTTTACTTACTCAACTTATCAATTAATTTTCCCATTTTTTCAATGGTTACCTGCTCATGATAGTCTTCATTTACAATCATTGCCGGAGCATAGCTGCATGCACCTATACATTCCATTTCTTCTATGCTGAACAATCCGTCACCTGTTGTATAGCCTGCATGAGTGTTCAACTTTTTTTCTGTGTACTCCAATAATTCAGTTCCGCCTACAAGACAGCACGGCACGCAGGTACAAACCTGTAAATGGTATTTACCCGGAGGTTTAAGACGAAACATTGTGTAAAATGTCACAACACCTTCAACATGAGTGAGCGGGACTTCGCAACAATCAGACACATGCTGCATCCATTCTTCTGTTAACCAACCATTATTTTCTTTCTGAGCCAAAAGCAAAATTGGAATCAGTGCGTTTTGTTTAATCGGATAACGGCTCAGCAGATTGTTTACCTGATTTTGTATTTCTTTTGAAAACAACTTTAACCTCTGTTATGGATGTTCAGTTATTAAATGCTGCTAATTATTTCTATCAGATACTGTCAAATAAGCAACAATAATCGCTTGATGTGTATTGTTTTAATAAATAATTTCATGGATTACAGTTTGAGGTAATGTGGTTCAAATTATAGAATCCGTTATTTGCAATAAACTGCAAATGTTGACAATGAATTTAAAAAATGATATCAATTAATCACTTTTTTTAAATATAATTGACAGTGTATTTAATAATAGAATGAAATTATATGCTTTATTTTTATAAAGTTTGCGTTTAATCCCCCTAAATTATAGAATAAGTTTATATATATTTAAAAACTGAACATTTTTCAGAAAAATAAATATGAAAAAACGCATGAATGGTGCTCAAATTGTAGTTGAAGTGCTCAAAAGGCAAGGCGTTGAGTATATTTTCGGATATCCAGGAGGTGCATGTATGCCGATCTTTGACGCACTTGTAGATGCACCTGAGCAAAAAATTATTTTAGTACGCCATGAACAGGGAGCAACACATATGGCTGACGGTTACGCAAAGGCCACAGGGAAGACGGGAGTAGTACTGGTTACTTCCGGTCCCGGTGCAACCAACACAGTTACAGGGATACTTACTGCTCAAATGGATTCGGTTCCGCTTGTTATCCTGACCGGACAGACTGTCACTCCTAATTTGGGAAAAGATGCCTTCCAGGAAGCAGACGTGTTTGGTGTGACCATGCCGATAGTAAAACACAGTTATCTGGTCAGGGATGTGAAGGATTTATCAAGGGTAGTGAATGAAGCTTTCCACCTTGCTTCAACAGGACGTCCGGGACCAGTACTGGTTGATTTGCCTAAAGATGTGGTTTCAAATGAATGGGATGAGGATTTCACTGCAGACCTGGACCTTCCCGGATATCAAGTTCAGACAAGCGGAAGCTCAGATGGTATCAAATATGTTGCAGAACTGCTCTCAAAATCAAAACAGCCATTACTTTATGTAGGTGCCGGTGCTGTTATTTCAGGAGCAGGCAGACAGGTACAAAAACTGGCTGAAAAGCTACAGGCGCCAGTTACTACAACCTTGCTGGGCAAAGGTGCCTTTTCAGAAATGCATCCGCTTTCTGTAGGAATGCTGGGCATGCACGGCACTGCATATGCCAATAAAGCAGTAATTAATTGTGACCTGATTATGGCTATTGGAGCCCGCTGGGATGACCGCATAACAGGCAAAGTCAGTGAGTTTTGTACGGATGCGACTAAAATTCATATTGATATCGACCCTGCAGAATTTGGAAAAATTATTCAACCTGACGTAAGCGTTAATGGAGACGCAGCCGAGGTTCTTGCAGAATTGATTCCACTGGTGGATAAGCTTGATACTTCAGCATGGCTTAAAAAGATTGAAAATTGGAAAATTAAATATCCGCTGAAATTCCCAAAGCGGGGAGGTCTGCGGGCACAGCATGTGTTGGTCGAACTGGACCGTTTGACAGACTCTAACGCAATTATTTCAACTGATGTCGGTCAGCACCAGATGTGGGCCGCTCAATTCTGCAAATCAATCAGAGAGCGCCAATGGCTCTCCAGCGGTGGTGCTGGAACCATGGGCTATGGATTCCCTGCAGCAATTGGCGCACAGCTTGGAAAACCTGATGATCTTGTAGTCGCGGTTGTTGGTGATGGAGGATTCCAGATGACAATGTGTGAACTTGCCACGGCGGCAATTCACAAGCTGCCTATCAAAATCATTATCATAAATAACAGTTACCTAGGAATGGTCAGACAATGGCAGCAGCTGTTTTTTGACAATCGGGAAAGCGGGGTGGACATGGAAGGTAATCCTGATTTTGTTAAAATTGGTGAGGCCTTTGGAATTAAAGGTTTTCATCTGAGGAGAGCAGGGGATGTCGTCAAAGTGTTAAAAAAAGCTTTGGATTATAACGATGGTCCCTGCGTTGTCGAGGCCGAGGTGGTTAAAGCTGACAATGTTTTCCCAATGATCCCAGCAGGCGCTGCAGTAGCGGATATGTTGATTGATGAACCTCCAAAAAGCCGAAAAATGCAAAAACCTGTTGGAAGCACCTGATTAAAAAAGTCAGTATCTTTTTGATGATCTCAAAATTGTGGTTGACTTGTTTTTTATTTAACTCTCAATTAAATCAAATTGATTAAAATATTTATGGAAGAAAAATTTGCCATCAGTATCTATGTTTGTAACAAGCCCGGGGTACTTGTAAGGCTTGCACAAACATTTGCTCGTAGAGGCTTCAACATTGATTCATTGGTTGTTTCACCAGCTCATAATCCTCATTTTTCCCGCATTACTGTTGTTGTGCAGGGAGAACCGGAGACCTTCAATCAGATTATAAGGCAGTTAAACAAGCTTGTTGATGTTGTGCATGCCATGCACCACAGCGATACAGATGTTGTTGACAGAGAAATGGCATTATTTAAAGTCAGTGTTAAGCCAAGTCAGCGTGCAGAAATTTTTCAGATCGTTGAAGTGTTTCGCGCAAAAACAGTGGACATCACTGATAATTCACTGGTAATTGAAACAACGGGTGATTCCTCAAAAATTGATGCTCTTGAAAATCTTCTGGGGCCAATGGGACTTCTGGAAATGGTGCGTTCCGGTAAGCTGATCATGAAGAGGGGACTTGAAGAGACTTGAACGGAATCTTCATGATTATTTATTTTGCAGGAATACCAATCAAATAAGTCAAGGCTGGCAGTTGATTTTATTAATTCATTAATGATTATACAATTCTGAACACAAGAAGAAGTAACTGCTAAACTGTGGATTCTTACAAAATGGTCTGTACCTTTATTTTACAGGAATAATCTCTACAGTTTCTTTAATTGAGAATTCTATTTTAATTATGTTTTGAATCAAACCAGCCAAATTTTGAAAACAGACCTTTCTATTGGAAGTTTTACGAAATAATAATCCCACACTTCTGGCGGGTGCAGGTTTTATAAATGGAATGTATTTGATAGACGAATTTTGATTTAAATTTTTAAAATCAATAGCAGTTTGGGGAATCAGGGTAATTCCGATTCCTGTCGAAACCATATGTCTAATTGTTTCCAGGCTTGTACCCTGGAAATCTTTTCTTTCCTTGGTCATGGCAAATGAGCAAACATCCAGTACCTGCCCTCTCAAACAATGACCTTCTCCAAGCAGCAGCAAAGTTTCACCCCGTAAATCCTCTTTCCTGATTTTAGATTTTTTAGCAAAATGGTGCTGATTGTTTGCAGCCACGAAAAAAGGTTCAGTGTAAAGAATGATTTGTTCCAGTCCTTTCATTTCTAAAGGAACAGCTAAGATTCCTGCATCCAATGTACCTTCACCAAGTTTTTTCAACATAACTTCTGTTTGTACTTCATGTAAGATAATTTCCAGTTGGGGATAGGTTCTGTTTACTGGTTGCACGATAAGAGGCAGGAGATAAGGGGCAATTGTTGGAATTAGTCCAATATTGACTGTGCCACTCATTGGGTCTGAATATGTTTTTACCAAATCTTCAATCGATGCAGCTTCAGCTAAAATTGTCCGTGCTTTTTTTACAATTTCTTCACCAATGGGAGTTAAAAAAACATGCCTTGTTGTTCTTTCAACCAGTTGAACACCTATTTCTGTTTCCAGTTTTTTTAGCTGTCCACTCAAAGTAGGCTGGCTTACAAAACATTTCTCGGCAGCTTTTCGAAAATGTTTAAATTCGTCGATAGCCGCAAGATATTCCAGTTCTCTCAAGTTCATTAAAATTCCTACAACGAAAAACTAATTTGTTTTAATTGATGTTACCGATCAGTATAATAAAAACAAACGATTAGACAAATCAATATTATTACTTTATATTTAATCTGAGTTCATATAGAACTCCAGTGAAGATAATCAAAAATCTATGATTTCAACCTAAAAACAGGATTAAATATGGGTAATTTAAATGACACAAAAACACACGATAACCTCAAAGCAGCTTTTGCCGGGGAATCTCAAGCAAATAGACGATATCTTTATTTTGCTAAAGTCGCTGATATTGAGGGTTATCCTGAGATAGCAAGTAATTTTCGAGAAACCGCAGAGGGAGAAACCGGGCACGCACATGGACATCTGGATTATTTAAAAGTAGTGGGTGATCCTGCAACAGGCTTACCTATTGGAGAAACACTGGAAAATTTAAAAGCCGCAGTAGAAGGTGAGACACATGAATACACAGATATGTATCCAGGTATGGCGAAAACCGCTCGTGATGAAGGTTTCAATGAAATTGCCGATTGGTTTGAAACTCTGGCAAAAGCAGAAAAATCTCATGCAGGCAGATTTCAGCAATTAGCAGACAGTTTGTCCTGATTTTCCTCAAAACGCCTCAAATTGAATATTTTTGGGGCGTTTCCTTCCTTTTTTGCAATTTACATAACAATTATAACGACCATGGAAGAAAGTCATTCCAGAATATCTTATTTACCAACAGACGAGTTAACTTATGATCCAAGTGATTCAAAGTATTGGGATCAGGCTGCCTTGGATAAAGAAATTGAAAGGACCTTTGAAATTTGCCATGGCTGCCGAATGTGTTTTAAGTACTGCGATTCCTTTCCCACTCTCTTCAATTTTCTGGACAAGAAATACAACGGTGACGTAAATAAAATTAAACCTGAGGACACAATTCAAATCATGGATGCGTGTTTTCAGTGCAAATTATGTGAAGTGCAGTGTCCATACACATTACGAGATGGACATGAATTTAAACTGGATTTCCCCAAACTGGTACATCGCCATAAAGCAATCCGTTCAAAAGACAAGCCCAGGACTCTTCGTGATAAAATATTGGGTAATCCAGATAAATCTGCCGGAATGGCTCGTGCCAGTTTTGGATTAGCAAATCTAATGAATCGTTTCAGCATACCTCGTTGGTTTATGGAAAAAATTGTCGGTATACATAGGAAAAAAATGCTTCCTGATTTCAGTTTTTCCACATTTGAACAATGGTCAGCTAAACTGGGACTGATCAGGGGAAATGATAAAGCTGAAACAGTGCTGTTTCAAACATGTTATGTCCAGCACAACGAACCGCAAATTGGAAAAGATACGTTAGCAGTGCTTGAAAAAAACAAAGTTGACTGTGCCTGCGTGAAAGGACTCAGATGTTGTGGAATGCCTGCATGGGAACAGGGGGACCTGGAAACATTGCGAGTCAATGCCAAGCACAATCTGGATATTCTTATTCCATTTGTAGAAAAAGGAAGCAAGGTCCTGGTGATCAATCCAACCTGTTCCATGATGATGAGGCGTGAATATACAGAACTGCTAGATGGAGAAGATCGGGAAAGGGCAAAAAAACTGTCTGAGGCTGTCAATGATCCTGCAGAATATTTATGGAACATTCGAAACGAAGACAGGTTTAACACCGATGTAAACAGTATGCCAAATGAAACAATCAGCTATCACGCTCCATGCCATTTAAGAGCACAAGGAATAGGTTTCAAGGGACGTGACTTGATAAAAAAAGTAACTGGATCAAATGTAAAAACTGTAATGGAATGTTGCGGACATGACGGAACCTACGCCATGAAAGTTGAAGGTTTTGATGCATCCAAACGAATTGGTCAAAAATCATTTGATGGAATGAAATCAGAAGAATCAGAAGTTTGGGTAACAGATTGTCCTCTGGCTGCACTGCAGTTCAAACAGCATGCAGGTGTAAAACCCAAACACCCCATGTCAATTCTGGCAGAAGCTTATCGTTAACAGCCATTTAACAAAACTGTTTTTTCTGCCAATCTTTTCAATTCAAAATTAATTAAAGAGGATTCAAAATGAAGCGAGTCACCCGGCAAGAAATTCTGGATTATGTTACTTACGAAGAGCAACGGGACAAAATTCGCAAAAAAATAATGAAGATCAAAGAGCTGCGTCGAATAAATGTGGGTGGTGTTTTATCCTTCCTGTTTGAAAACACTGACACAGTACGTTATCAAATTCAGGAAATGATTCGAGTGGAGCGCATAGTAAAAGAGACAGATATCCTGCATGAGATAAAAACTTATAATGAACTGCTGGGTGATTCGGGAGAGTTGGGATGTACTCTTTTAATAGAAATTGATGATCCTAATGAAAGAGATGAAAAACTGACCCAGTGGCTTGAATTACCTAAGCATCTATACCTTAGCCTGGAGGATGAAACTAGAATTATGGCAAGTTTTGACGAGAGGCAAATTGGAGAGGCCAGACTATCTTCTGTTCAGTACATTAAGTTCAACACCGGAGGTAAAA
>ERZ651768.1009-NODE-1009-length-20836-cov-5.365191_pt1 | contig 20836 bp, 19 predicted proteins | sample MGYA00514754_ERZ651768 | MGnify/ENA metagenome assembly ERZ651768
TTTTTTATTATTTTTTTTATAGTCTACACCTTATATATATATACTATATAAATTTTAATATATTTTCCGGTGGGCGACAAAGCACTGCTTTGCTTTCTAAGGTTACTATTGGCCTTTCAATAATTTTGGGGTAGGCGACCATAGCCTCAAACATTTTTTCATCATTTTCAATATATTTACCCAGATTGTTTTCTTTAAAGTCGTTCTCATTTTTTCTAATAAAATCCTTTGGACGAAGGCCAAGGGCATTAGATATATTTTTCAGTTCATCCTTTTGCAATGGCCTTTTTAAGTATTCAATAATATTTGGCTCGATGCCCTTATCTCTAAGTATTTGTAAGGCCTGTCTGCTTTTACTGCACCGAGGATTATGATATATCGTGAATTTTTTCATTTAACCTCCTCAAATATTCCTGTTTCTCTATTTTTAATAACCTTATCATATTCAAATACTCTACCATTCATGGCAACATATACTCCATTGGACAGCGTTTGCACATACGCAAGCGCACTCGCTATGTTAAACAGCCCGTCCGATGTGCCAAACTTATACGGGATCATTGCCCCTGTAATAACGATTGTTTTTTGTAGATTTTTTTCTCCAATCTTGGCCGCCGTTTGTGTCATCGTGTCAGTGCCATGAGTGATTATTATTTGACTCTCTTTGGCATCAGCGCAGCTTTTAACAATCAGCGATCGGTCTTTATCTGTCATATCTAAACTATCAATCATCATTAGGGTTGCTATATCCACCTCCACTCTTGAGCGGCCCAGTGCCAATATCTCATTCATGTGGGTCTTTTTAAAAAATAGTTTTCCGTTTTTTTCGTCATAGTCTTTGTCGAAAGTACCTCCCGTTATAAAAATTTTTATCATACTATAAAGTAGTCGCTACCTGTGTGTGTGGTTTTTTTATTAACTCGGGCACCTCAGCTTTTTCATCCGGATAACCAACCGGAATAAGTAAAAATGCCTTTTCATTTTTTGGCCTGTCGAGAATTTTTTCAAGAAACCCCATCGGGCTAGGTGTATGAGTAAGTGTTGCCAGCCCCGCATTGTGCAGAGCCGCAAGCAAGAACCCACACGCTATTCCAACAGACTCACTTACATAATAGTTTTTCTTTCTGGTAGAGCCACGATCCGAATAACTCTGGCGAAATATAGCAATCAATACTGGGGCTTTCTCTAAAAATGGTTTGTTCCAGTCCGTTTTAAACTGGTTTAAATCCTCCAGCCATGAATCGGGCGCGCGATACTCATAAAAAGCCTTTTCTTCTTTCTCAGCGGCCGCCCGAATTTTTTTCTTTATATCTGAGTCCTTTACTATCACAAAGTGCCACGGTTGCTTGTTTGCCCCCGAGGGGGCACTGGCTGCAGCTTTTACAGCATTTTTTATTACACCTTCGGGTATACTTTTTTCTGAAAAATCACGAACTGTGCGCCTTGTTTTTATCATTTCGAAAAAAATTTCTGACCGCTTAGTCATATTCTGCTTTGAATACTTTTTAAACTCTAATCTTTGAAACTGCATGATATTTATTCCCAGTTTTATTGATGGCTTAAATATACTATCAGAAAAAGAAAACTTAGTTAAAAGAAAACAAGATTATCTAATATCATCAGTCATTATATATATAAATTTCAAGCTTCATTAGACCCATACAAAAAGCATATGGTAAAACACACATTTAGGATTACACTTGGAATCGTTCTTGTAATTATTGGAATGATTGGCGGACTTATACCCGTTTTTCAAGGATGGTTATTTGGGATCCCCGGGCTTATCATTCTTGCTGACTATTTCCCCCCCATTAATAGGCTGCTAAAATGGGCGAAGAAAAAAGCCGGATACTCAGAAAAATCAAAAGATAAAAAATAATATCGAATAGAACTTTAATTGATGCCACAGTTTGATTAATCTCTCCATCTATATTGATCATGGTTTTGTGATATTAATTGAGACCCTTAATAATCCGCCCACATTTTGATGCCAAATAAATCATCTAAAATAACTGCAATTGTAGGCGCTCAGTGGGGAGACGAAGGTAAAGGAAAGATCACTGATTTTTTTGCAGGTGAGGCTGATTTTGTCGTTCGTTTTCATGGAGGAAACAATGCTGGCCACACGGTTATTGTTGACAACAATATATATAAGCTTCATCTTATCCCGTCCGGTGTTTTATACAAACATCCGGTTAGTGTAATTGGGAATGGGGTTGTGGTTGATCCAGCAGCCCTAATCAAAGAAATAAACTATCTCAGAGACAAAGGGGTTGATCCCAAACTAAAAATAAGCGACCGGGCACACATCATTATGCCTTATCATATTGAGATGGACATTGCGCTTACAAAACACCAGGGGAACCTTGCCGCTGGAAGCACAAAACGAGGAATAGCTCCTGTCTATGGTGACAAAATGTATAGACATGGTATTCGCATTATTGATCTCACAGAGCCAGATATTTTTAAAGAAAAATTAGATAAGGCATTTAGCTTCAACCAAACTCTCATAGAAGCATTTGGACATAGTACTGCACTAAACAAAAAAGAAATATTTGATCAATATATCAAGCATGGAGAAACACTAGGCCCTTATATATCCGATACTTCTGTAGATCTTTACAACGCCCATAAGCAGGGTTCGTCAATACTTTTTGAGGGGGCACAAGGAATAAGTCTGGATGTCGATCACGGGATATATCCTCACACAACCAGCAGCAACACAGTAGCCGGTCACATTGCCGCTGGCACGGGAGTCAGCTTTCGAGATATTAGTAGAATTATAGGAGTCACAAAAGCATACCTAAGCAGAGTCGGACAGAGCCCGCTGCCAACCGAGCTTGAGGGTCAAGAAGCTGAGATCCTTCGAGAAAAAGGCGATGAGTATGGAACAACCACAGGAAGACCGCGCCGGGTCGGTTGGCTTGATCTTGTCCAGGTTCGTCAGGCAGTAAGAACAAATGGTCTAACAGAGATAGCTCTTACCAAGTTAGATATTTTATCTGGGTTTTCAGAGCTTCCCATTTGCCACGCGTATAGTATAAACGGAAAGAAAATCACAGAAATGCCTGCCTCACTTTCCCAATTCAGAGAGGCGAAGCCTGTTTATGAAACTCTGGCTGGCTGGGGGGATCTAACTCCTGACATGATTGAGAGAGGCTTTAGTGCGCTTCCTGATACTCTCCAGCAATATGTTAAATACATAGAAGATCAGGTAGACTGCCCTGTCTCTATTATTTCTATGGGCCCTCAGAGACACGAAACTATCATTCGCTAGTCAATGAGCTTTACAGAAGAGATTGTTGACCTATCAGGATTAAATGATGATAAGATCAAAACAAAACTATCTGAATTAAATATCCCTCTCACGCCTGAAGAAGCAAAAAAAATTCAGCATGAGATGCTTAAACGACCCCCGTCTCTTGCTGAGCTAGTGTTGTTTTCGATTCAAGGGTCAGAACACTGCTCCTATAAAAGTAGTCGAACTCATCTGAAACAGTTTGTTACAGAAGGACCAGATGTCGTTCTTGGCGCCAAAGAAGACGCAGGCGTCGTCGCCATAACCAAAGACGACGCTGGAAATCGCTGGTGCATTGTAATGAGTCACGAGTCACACAACCATCCCTCTCAGATTGTGCCATATGAAGGAGCAGCCACTGGAGTAGGTGGAAATGTGAGAGATGTAATGTGTATGGGTGCTGAGGTCATTGCCTGCACAGATTCGTTTCGATTTGGGAACATAAACAGCAGCAAAACAAAATGGATTCATGATGGTGTTGTGTCTGGAATAGCTGGATATGGAAACCCGCTGGGGATTCCAAATATTGGCGGAGATGTTTATTATCATGATGGCTATGGAGAAAACTGCCTGGTAACGTTGGTAACCCTGGGTATTGTCCGAGAAGATCATATTATTCACTCTTATGCTCCCAAAAATGCAGACAATTATGACCTAATATTGATTGGGAAGCCTACCGATAATAGCGGCTTTGGAGGAGCAAGCTTCGCCTCTTTAGAGTTGGAAGAAGAGAAAAAAGAACAAAACAAAGGTGCTGTACAAGAGCCGAACGCGTTTTTAGAGAGACACCTGTTAAAGTCTACCTACGCCCTTTTTAAGTATATACAAGACAATAAACTATGTGAAAGCGTTGGGTTTAAAGATCTTGGCGCTGGTGGAGTTGCCTGTGCTAGTGTAGAGCTCGCAGACACATCTGGCTATGGGTCAGAGGTTTGGCTAGACAAGGTTCACACTGGTATGAAAAACCTTCATCCAAGCGTGTATCTGTGCTCTGAAACCCAAGAAAGGTTTATGTGGGTCTCCCCGCCCGATTTAACCGATAAGATAGTAACCCACTATAATAAAACATTTGATCTTCCTGGCGTATCTTTAGGGGCAATGGCATCAGTGATTGGAAAAGTTCGTAGTGACAAACAATATACTGTCCACAACAATGGAGAAAAAATTATTGACGCGCCTGCAGAAGAGGTCACAAAAGGGTTCTTATACGACAGGCCCTATCAGAACCCGAATCATCAATTTCATGAACCAAAGCTTCCTGATTGTGAAGACTATAATAATATATTGAAAAAAATGTTATCCCATGAAAATATAGCCTCACGCAGTGTGGTTTATGAGTCCTATGATAAACAGGTACAGGGGAGGACTATCACAGAAGCAGGTAAAAGCGATAGCGGCGTGATGGCCCCTTTTAACAGCGAAAACTATCCAAAAGAAATCAGAAAAATAGGAATTGCACTATCTACTGATCATAACCCAAGGCTCAGTATTATCAGTCCCTATTGGGGAGGTGTGAACGCGGTTGTAGAGGCAATGAGAAATGTTGCATCTGTTGGAGCAACACCACACGCCGTGTCTGACTGTCTATGTTTCGGGAACCCGGAAAAGCCACACCAAATGTGGGAATTTGTAGAAGCCGTTCGTGGAGTGTCAGACGCTTGTAATGCGATCACACTAAAAGAAACCCCAGAATGCTCAACTCCTATTATTGCGGGTAATGTTAGTTTTTATAATGAGTCTAAGTCTGGGGCAATCCCTCCTAGCCCGATTGTTAGCTGTCTAGGACGTATAAAAAACGTAGAAAAAACTATCACAATGTCACTGAAAAATGTGGACTCTGTTATCCTAATGATTGGAGCAAGAAAAGATGAGCTTGGCGGGAGCTTATTCTATGACCTACATGGTGAGCTAGGAGCTAACGTGCCATCCCCAAACCTTGAAGAGGTCAAAAGACAAATTTTTTCTATAACAGATTGTATTGATCAAGGTCTTCTTTATGCTTGCCATGATATATCTGATGGTGGAATCGCGGTAGCAATATCAGAGATGACATTTGATAATAATATTGGATGTAGTGTTACAATCCCCGGGAGCCTACCTTTAGAAAAACTGCTTTTTACTGAAACTGGCGGCTTTGTTATTGAGGCTAATAATAAGAACCTTGAGCAAGTAGAAACCATTTTAACAAGTTATGATCTAGACTACAGCAACCTTGGGACAACAAATAATAAGCCACAAATTAGTATAAACGATACTATAGAAATATCCGTGGAAGAAGCAAAAACTATATGGTCTCATGGCCTTAGGGATAAAATAAAATAGTGAGTGCTAAAAAGATAAATTACAAGTCAGCAGGTGTTGACATAGACGCGGGGAATATTGCTGTAGAGCTAATAAAAGATAAAGTGAAAAGTACTTTCTCAAAAGATGTGCTGACCGGTATCGGAAGCTTTGGGTCACTGTTTAGTCTAAAATCTGTGATAGAAGAATGCAAAAATCCCGTTATGGTCCAAAGCATTGACGGCGTTGGAACCAAAACGATCATCGCTAGAAAAATGAAAAATTTTAACACAATTGGTATTGACCTTGTTAGCGCCTGTGCTAATGACATATTGGTAATGGGCGCAAAGCCTGTAACATTCTTGGATTACATTGCAAATGACAGACTGAACCCAGAAACCGTATCTGAAATTGTAGCGGGGATGGTTACGGCTTGTAAAGAAACAGGTGTTTCTTTAGTAGGTGGAGAAACAGCAGAAATGCCAGACACATATCTCCCAGGAGAACATGACCTGGTAGGAGTGATTACAGGAATAGTTGATAAAGACAAAATTATAACCGGCAAAAACATCTGCCGCGGAGATATTCTCCTGGGGCTTCCTTCAAGCGGGCTGCACACCAATGGATACTCTTTAGCCAGAAAAGTGTTTTTTGATATTGCGGGACACTCAGTTGGAACGTATTTGGAAAGTCTGGGCGGTGCAATTGGAGCCGCTCTTTTAGAGCCGCATATTAATTATACTAACCATGTTTTGACCGCATTAGAAACCAAAGAAAATATTAAGGGGATAGCACATATCACTGGTGGTGGATTAACAGAAAATATTCCAAGAATTCTTCCGAAAGGATGCGCCGTAACAATAAAAAGAGGCTCCTGGCCAAGTCTCCCAGTTTTTGAAACCATCAAAGAATTAGGTAATATTGATACTGAAGAAATGTACCGGGCGTTTAACATGGGGATTGGAATGGTTTTTATTGTTGAACAAAAATCATCAGACATTATTTTGAGATCTTTAAAAAAAATGACAAAAGTGTACGAAATAGGAGAAGTTGTTGCGGGTGACAATATTATTAACTATGTATAGACCTCTCTTTTTTAATTCAGAATTAACTTTTATATAATGGAGCATTATTATGTCTAATAATTCAACAGCAATTCCTGAGCTAAATCTAAGAGTAATTATTATTGGTTTGATTCTTTCTGTTGTTATGGGATCAGCAAATGTATACCTGGGTCTCAAGGCTGGCATGACCGTTTCAGCATCTATACCAGCAGCAGTTGTTGGCATGCTTGTTCTTAGATATATGCGAGGAATCGATGGTAGATCTCAAGGTGGATCAATCCTCGAGGCGAACCAAATTCAAACAGCAGCATCAGCTGGAGAGTCCCTTGCGGCGGGAATTATTTTTACGATGCCAGCGTTAATTCTAATTGGAGTCTGGCAAGAGTTTGATATGTTCCTCACTACGATCATCGCTTTCACGGGAGGACTATTAGGAATATTGTTCATGATACCCATGAGACAGGTTTTTATTGTCTCTAATGAGCATAATTTACAATATCCTGAAGGACTAGCTTGTGCATCTGTTCTTGAGGCTGGACAAGAAACAGATAGCTCAAACAATGCTTCATCTGTGATTAAAGGCGCATTATTGGGTGGCGCGTTTAAAGGGCTTATTTCATTTGCGGGGATTTTAAAAGGAGGCCTCGAGACCGCTGTTTTGAGCGGGAACAGAATCTTTTTCTTTGGGGGAGATATTTCACCTGCTCTTCTTGCGGTTGGTTTTATTGTAAGGCTTAATGTTGCGGTGCTTATTTTTATTGGCGGGTTTTTAGGTTGGCTTGTTGGGATACCACTTTTAGGTCACGGGCTGGAACATGCTGCGGATCCTATTGAAGGCGCATGGACTCTGTGGTCCACCAAAATTAGGTACGTAGGTGTAGGCGCAATGGTGGTCGGAGGGATTTCTTCTATTTTCCGAGTCCGAAAAGGTTTGGTGGATGCAATAAAGGTATTACGCGATAGCCAAAAAGGCAGTAACCAGGATAACATACCTATTAATGAGAGAGACATTCCAGCAAAGGCTATTAATATTTTTTCGGCGATTGCGATCGTACTTGTTGCGGGTGTCTATTATTATATAACTAATAATATCGCTATCACAATAGTAACAACTGTGATTATGATTATTATGGCATTCTTTTTTACTGCTGTAGCTTCTTACATTGTTGGTCTTGTAGGGAACTCTAACTCGCCAGTATCGGGGATGACAATAACAGCAGTATTGTTCACCGGTGGGCTGCTCTATGTGTTTGGATTTTCGGGTACAGAGGGCATGGTCGCAACCCTTGGGGTTGCAGCAATTGTATGCTGTGCTGCTTGTACCTCGGGCGATGTATGTAATGATCTAAAAACGGGACAGATTGTTGGAGCCAGCCCCTATAGGCAACAGATAATGCAGATAGCAGGGGTTGCCGTTGCCTCTCTTGTAATGGCCCCCATAATGCAACTTCTCCATGAAAATACTCCTGGCGGAATTGGTGGTCGAGAACTGGCAGCGCCTCAGGCTGGTCTCTTTGCAAGCCTTGCTGATGGATTCTTTGGTGAAGGGGTTCTACCTTGGGACATGGTAGGAATTGGATCAGTGCTGGGAATTTTTCTTCTTATTGGCGACTCATTTTTAGCATCAAAAAACATCACATTTCGACTTCATTTAATGCCTGTTGCTGTTGGAATGTATCTGCCATTCGGGCTCTCTACTCCTATACTAATAGGAGGGTTGCTTGCTCATCTTATTCTAGCAGAAAATAATTCTGGTGAAGAGCCTGATAGCATATTGCAAAACGGTGTTCTTTTGTCATCCGGCTTAATAGCCGGGGAATCATTAATGGGTATCTTATTGGCTTTTGTTGCAAGTGCGGGGATACAGAACCTTGGTCTTGGGATTCATCCAAACCTAGTAACTGTACTTACTTTCCTTGCTGCAGCGGGAACTATTTGGTGGTTGTATAATGGTTCAAAATTGAGAAAGTAAAAGAATTATTTTTTCTTATTTTTTCGGTAATTCTTATATCTAGGATCATTAAGAACAAAACCTATTAAATAATGAATAAGCGGACGACTGTCTTTAAGTGTTAACACAAGCTCATCCAGAGTAAACCATTTACACTTTGTTATCCCTTCTTTTTTTTCCGGGACCAGTTTCATTTTAGAATCACCAGAGTATTGAATTAAAAACCAAAATGTTTCTTTCACTACTGTTCTCCCATTAATCTTATTGTGATGGTGGGTGGGGATAAGAGGCTTGATTATATTTAAGTCTTTTTTTTTAATCCCTGTCTCTTCGCTGATTTCTCTGATTGCTGTTTTTTTCCTATTGGCCCCCTTTTTTAACCTCCCCTTAGGAAATTCCCAGCGACCATTTTTCTTTATGAATAAAATTTGTTTCCCACGGATTACAACGCCACCAGCGGCTTTAATTATGTCAGTCAATTACGTACTCCCTTTCAATCGATATAATAATTCATACTGCTCTTTTGTGAGGTCCTTAAACTTTACTTCATCAATCTCAATATCATACTCAGGAATTTCTTTTGACCATCTTTTATCTTTAAGTACTTTTTTGCCAGGATAGTTAAAACTGGACAGAACATAACGCATCGCGTTCAGCCTTGCTATCATTTTATTATCAGAGTTAATTATCACCCAGGGGTTTTCATTGGGAACGCTATTAGAAAAAATCTGTTCCTTGTAGTATGTAAAAAGGTCCCATTCTTTGGCCGCATTTATATCATTAACACTTAGCTTCCAATATTTCAGTGGGCTGTTTTGGCGAAAGACAAATCTTTGTTGTTGATTTTCTTTTGATACAGATAGATAAAACTTGATGAGCAAAAGACCATTTTCTATTTGGGATTTCTCCCAAGTGTTTACATTTTTCATAAAATATTTATACTGTCTCTCAGTACAATAACCCATTGCAGGCTGAATAAGTCCACGGGTGTACCAAGATCGATCAAAAAATACGATTTCTCCAGATTTAGGTAACAACCTATCATAGGTTTTAAACCACATTCTGTTTTGTGAGGCTGACGGGACGCCAAGCTCAACAACTCTCATTGTTTTGGGAATAAGATTTTCAATAAACCTTTTTATGGTCGCCCCTTTCCCAGCAGCGTCTCTACCTTCAAGTACAATAGCCAGTCTTTGCCCAGAATCAATGATCCACTCTTGCAACTTTAATAACTCAATCTGAAGCCTTCGTTTTTCTTTCTGGTAGCTTTTTAGTGTTAGCTCTTTGTAGCTCGTTCTATTATAAATAATCATGTGTTTATTTTTTTTAAATCTAATAATAAATAAAAACAGTCAACATCTTTGCTTTATGTGTCATGCTTTTATTTTTACCAATAAATTATATAACTAAATTTCATTCCTTTTTTAAGATAATCTAGGATAATTAAGGATTATGACAGCAGCTATTGGGGTTATTCAGTTTCCCGGGTCTAACACAGAAAGAGAAACAGAGCTTGCGATTAAACGCTCAAGGATGGATCCTATTGAAATCCTTTGGAATGCAGATCCTGAAAAAGTTGAAAGCTGTGATGGGTACATCATTACAGGTGGTTTCTCCTTCGAGGATAGATCTAGGGCAGGGGTGATCGCTTCACTTGACCCAATAATGGATTTGCTAAAGAAAGAAGCCAAAAAGGGCAAACCTATTTTTGGTATCTGCAATGGCGCACAAATATTAGTGGAATCTGGTTTGGTGCCGGGCGTAGGGGAAAACCAAACATTAATTGCTCTTACAGATAATAAACGTATTAAGAATGGGCATGTTGTCGGGACAGGATACTATAATACCTGGGCACATCTATTAGTATCAGTCCCTTCAGAGAGTACAGCGTTTACCCGCCACCTAAATCCCGAAGAAATTCTTTACATTCCATTTGCACATGCAGAAGGTAGATTTATTATTCCAGACAAACTTCTAAACGAACTGATCAAAAATAACCAAACTGTTTTTAGGTATTGTGACAAAAGTGGAGAAATATCAAACCAGTCCCCAACAAATCCGAACGGGTCAGACTATAACCTTGCTGCCGTTTCTAACCCAGCTGGAAACGTGCTGGCGATGATGCCACACCCAGAAAGAACCAACCTTGGCGATAAATTATTTTCCTCAATGAGAGAGTTTATAAAAGACGGTTGCCCAATGATAAACAATAAATTATCATATACACCTGATAAAAATTTAATCGAACATTATAAACCGGATAATATGGCGACAGAGTGGGTTATTGATATGGTTATAACAGATAATGAAGCGGCTACGGTACAGAATGCCCTACATAGAATGGGCCTAGAAGCAACTATCTCTAGACAGCAGCATTGGGAAATCACAACATCAGGAAACTCAAAAGATATTCTAAATAAAATTGAATCAACTGGGGAGCTTTTTAACTCTAACAAAGAATACATAAGCACAATCACTAAAAAAAAGAATGCCGCATCTTTTCTAGTAAGACAAAAAGAAGATATGCATAGCCAGGCTAAGTTTGAATCAATCAGAGAACGGTTCAGTATTAATGAACTGACTAAACTTAAGCGAGGTGTAGTCTGGAACATCAGTATAAAAAACGCTAACTTTGACACTGTTTTAAACAGTATCATAGACACAAACATATTTTTTAATCCACTATCGCATGAATGTTTTAGAATCAGTTAATCAGTATAAAGATCGTATTTCGGTTGAGTTAAGTAACACCCTAACAGAGACAACTCTTGGCGCTATTAAAAAGAAAAAAGGGAAGGTTAGAGATCAGTATAAACTAAATGACTCCCTAGCCCTAATCACAACAGACAGACAAAGTGCCTTTGACCGTGTCCTTGCTTCAGTCCCATTCAAAGGCCAAGTATTAAACCTTGCAAGTGCCTGGTGGTTTGACCAAACAAAGCATATCATAGACAACCACGTGGTTAACGTCGCAGATCCAAATGTTATTATCGCTAAAAGGTGTAAAGTGTTCCCCATTGAGTTCGTCGTTCGTGGCTTTATAACTGGAAGCACTAGTACCTCACTCTGGACTGTTTACAATAATGGTGATCGCGAATACTGTGGTAATAAACTTCCTGAGGGATTGAAAAAAAATGAAAAGCTCGAAAGCAATATGCTGACACCGACAACAAAAGAAGAGCACCATGACAGGCCAATCTCTCCTGAAGAAATAGTTAGCGAAAACTGGATGACAAAGGAAGACTGGGACTATTGCAGTCAAAAAGCTCTAGACCTTTTTGAGTTTGGGCAAAAAAAAGCACAAGAAAATGGTATGATTTTGGTAGATACCAAATATGAAATGGGTAGAGATGAAAATGGAAACATTCTCCTTATTGATGAGATACACACTCCAGATAGTAGCCGTTACTGGATCACAGACACCTATGAAGAACGTATGTCAAGTGGCCAGGAACCACAGAATATTGATAAAGAGTTTCTAAGGCTCTGGTTTGTTGATAACTGTGACCCATATAATGATAAAGAGCTCCCTCCTGCTCCAGATGATCTTGTTATTGAACTTTCAAGCAGATACATATACCTCTATGAGACTATAACCGGAAGCGTATTCCCGTTCCCTGATAGGGGGAAGCTCGTACAAGAAAGAATAAACGAAAACCTGAAAGAATATTTATAATGAAAACAGTAATTATTATGGGCTCTACATCCGATGAGCCACACGCAAAAAAAATAACAGACAAGCTTGATGAATACAATATTACATGGGAACAGCACGTTGCCTCCGCACACAAACAGCCACTAAAAGTTTTAGAAATACTAGAGACTAATAAAGAACAGAAAGATATCATCTATATCACCATTGCCGGGAGGTCTAACGCGCTATCAGGATTTGTAGCTGCCAATTCTAAATTCCCAACAATTGGGTGTCCTCCTTTTTCTGATAAATCAGACATGCTAGTAAACATTCATTCCACGCTTCAGATGCCAAGCAAAACACCCGTACTTACAGTCATAGATCCAGGAAATTGCGCACTGGCCGTAAAAAGAATTTTTGGTGTCTGATCCTTTAAAAAACATTTCTCCTCTTGATGGGAGATACAAAAAAGATACTGAAAAACTTTCAGATTATTTTTCTGAGTCTGCCCTTATCAGATTTAGGATACAAGTAGAAATTGAATATCTAATCGCTCTCGCGAACCAAAAACATATAAACGAGCTTGATCCAATATCAAAAACAGACAAGTCAAGACTAAGGAAATTATATAGCTCATTCAGTGTTGAAGATGCCAAAAGAGTTAAGGCAATCGAATTGGCTACAAACCACGATGTAAAAGCTGTGGAGTATTACGTGCGCGAGAGGCTGGAAAAAATGAATAAAAAAGGGCTTTTTCCCTGGATACATTTTGCTTTGACCTCAGAAGATGTAAACAATCTAGCCTACTCACTTATGTGGCAAAACGCGATAAAAGAAATCTACGATCCAGAACTAAATATGATTATAATAAAGCTTACGTCAATCGCAAAACAATTTTCCACTACACCCATGCTTTCTCTAACTCACGGACAATCTGCAACCCCAACAACCTTTGGTAAAGAGCTTGCAGTGTTTATTCAGCGTCTAAAAAGACAGCATACACAAATGAATAAACATCAGTTGCAGGGAAAGTTTGGAGGAGCCACAGGTACATGGGCAGCTCATTATGCTGCATACCCAAAAATAGATTGGCTACAATTCGCAGAAAAATTTATTCTTTCTTTAGGCCTAGAACCCAATCTTGTAACCACACAGATTGAACCACATGATTCGGTTGTTGAGAGCTATCATATGGTTATAAGGGTGAATAATATTCTTATTGATTTTTGTAGAGACATTTGGTTCTATATCAGTCGTGGTATAGTCCAACAGAAAAAAATTCCCGGAGAAGTTGGGTCTTCTACTATGCCTCATAAAATAAACCCTATTCAGTTTGAAAATGCTGAGGGGAACCTAGGAATCGCAACCGCTCTTTTAAACCACCTTTCAAACAAACTGCCAACATCAAGAATGCAGCGCGATCTAACGGACAGTACAACGCTGAGAAACCAAGGAGTGGCAATGGGACATAGCTACCTTGCTTGTAAAAATATTCTAAAAGGACTGAGAAGAACTACTGTAAACAAAAAAGAAATGAAAAAAGAACTAAATAATCACTGGGAAGTTTTAGCCGAAGCGGTTCAGACTATTCTTCGCAAATCGGGATCTGCTAATGCCTACGAACAACTCAAGCAAATGACACAGGGGCATACAGTCACTCAAGAATCATTACTTGATTTTGTTACGCTTCTTCGTCTTCCTGAAGAAGACAAAGAGCGACTTAAAAACCTAACCCCAGAAGACTATATAGGGATCGCACCCAAATTAGTGAGTATTGTATAATGTGTGGTATAACAGGAATATTTAGTCATAAACCAGTATCGGGAGAACTGTATGACAGCATAATACATCTACAGCACAGGGGTCAGGATGCTGCAGGCATTATGACCTATGATGATCGAATGCATAAAGAAAAAGGCATGGGCCTGGCGAGAGAAATCTTTACAGAAGATACGATGAAACTACTTACAGGAAATATTGGAATCTCGCACAATCGTTACCCAACACATGGCGGATTTAGTCATGGAGAGGTGCAGCCTTTTTGGACGTCTGTCCCATATGGTATCGCACTAGCTCATAATGGAAACCTAACAAACTATTCTGAGCTAGCTGAATCAGTAACCAAAGAAGAAACTCGATATCTAAATACAACTAGTGACACTGAGGTGCTTCTACATGTTTTTGCAGATGGCCTACATAAAGAAAACCCCCCGAAAAGCAGCGAAGAATTTTTTGAACTTCTTTGTGAGAGCGTAAACAATATTAATAATAAAGTACAAGGGTCTTACTCTGTTGTTGGTATCATTATAGGAAAAGGACTGGTCGTGTTCAGAGACCCTCATGGAATAAGGCCTCTTGTAAAAGGCGAACGATCTAATGGCAACGGCGGCAAGGATTATATATTTTCATCTGAGAACACTATGTTTTATCCTCTGGGGTATGCGCCAGCGGGGACCGTCCTCCCTGGTGAATTGATTTATATTGATGAGAACGGGAAAGTCTTTAGTAAGCGCCTTAACAAAAAAAAGTTTAGCCCTTGTATATTTGAATATGTATACTTTTCCAGGCCGGATGCTACACTCAATGATGTAAGCGTCTACAGATCAAGACTTCGTATGGGGCAAAACCTTGCACACGCATGGAAAGAGAAATACCCAAAAAAAATACCTGACATTGTTATCCCAGCCCCCAGTACTGCAAATACAGCTGCTCTATCATTCGCGAATGAACTTGGAGTCCGATATTCTGAAGGCTTATATAAAAATCATTTTATAGGACGTACATTTATTATGCCTGGGCAGAGTGAAAGAAAAAAGTCGGTAAAGTATAAGCTCGTGCCGCAAGAAACAGAAATAAGAGACAAAAAAGTGTTAATAATGGATGATAGCATCGTGCGTGGAAACACAAGCAAAGAGATTGTGAGAATGTTAAAAGATTTTGGCGCTAGAGAAGTCTACTTTGCTTCTGCATGCCCACCAGTAAAATTCCCATGTTACTATGGGGTTGATATGCCCACAAAACGTGAGCTCATAGCTGGAAACAAGGATGAAGATGAGATTGAAAAATTGCTTGAGGTTGACGCTCTGCTATATCAAAATATAGACGACCTTGTCGAGGCCGTCACGAGAAAGGGAGATCACCATATTGACCGTCCATGCATGGCCTGCCTAGATGGTAACTATATTACCAATGATATCACTGAGGAAAGAATAATAGAAATGGAGTCGATGAGAGTCTCCCAAAGAAATGGTAACTAAAATTCTATTAATCGGCTCGGGAGCTCGGGAACATGCTATCGCACGCGCTATATCTCGATCCACGAAAGAAAAAGAAGTATACTGCCTAGCTACAAACCTAAACCCCGGGATAGCAGATTTATGTAATGAGCTAATTGTTGCTGATATTAATGCTCCTGATGTGGTAAAAGAATATGCCCAAAAACACAGTATAGACTTTGCAATAATTGGGCCAGAAAATCCTTTAGCTAATGGTATTGCAGATGTTTTATCTGATATAGACATTGGATCGATTGGGCCCAAAAAGGATCTTGCTCAGATAGAAACCTCAAAAGCATTTACTAGAGATTTGTTAACAGAATATAAAATTCCGGGATCCCCAAAGTACAAAACATTTAACTCTATGGAAGGTGTAAAAAACTTTTTAGAGGATCTGGGTGAAAACTACGTTGTTAAGTTTGATGGACTTGCGGGGGGGAAAGGAGTCAAGGTAGCCGGTGATCACTTACGCTCTCACAAAGAAGCAGTGGAATACTGCGGTGAAATAATTAGTGGCGGGGGAAAGTTCGTGATTGAAAAGAAACTTATAGGTCAGGAATTTTCTCTTATGAGTTTTTGCGACGGTAAACACTTAAGCCATATGCCAGCGGTGCAAGATCACAAAAGAGCATACGAGGGAGACAACGGCCCTAACACCGGTGGAATGGGAACATACTCTGACTCTGATCACAGCCTCCCCTTTTTAGATAATAATCACATAAGCTCTGCAAAAAAAATAAATGAAAAAACCGCTAGCGCTCTTAAAGATAAGTTTGGGCAAGGATATAAGGGAATTCTTTATGGCGGATTTATTGCCACCAAAGATGGAGTTCAACTGATAGAGTACAATGCTAGGTTTGGTGATCCCGAGGCAATGAACGTTCTTTCGATACTTGAGACAGACCTGATTGATATTTGCAAAGCAATTTTAAATGAAAGCTTAGACAAGCTCGACATCAGCTTTAGCAATCTAGCGACAGTCTGCAAATATGCTGTTCCTGATGGCTACCCAGAAAGCCCGGTAAAAAATAAACAGATTGACATCTCAGGTGTAAGTGATACAGACAACTTATTTCACGCATCGGTTGAGCTAAAAAATAATAAACTGATTGAGGTTGGCAGCCGAACAGTAGCCATTGTAGGTGCCGGGGAAACAATTTGGGAAGCAGAAAAAATAGCTGAAAAAGAAATATCTAAGGTAAAGGGCCCACTTTTTCATCGAAAGGATATTGGTACTACAGAGCTTATACAGAAAAAAATAAATCATATGTATTCCTTAAGATGATAAGTATTGGAGTACTTGGATCTACAAATGGAACTGACCTACAAGCCATTTTTGATGCCATAAATAATAATATAATTAATGGATCAGTTAAAGTTGTTATCTCCAATCGTAAAAAAGCATTTATCCTTAAAAAAGCGGCGGCTAATGGAGTCGAGACTCACTATGTGTCTCAGAAAAATAAAACACGCGAAGAATTTGACAGAGAAGTTAGTGGTTTGCTTAAAGATTATGATATTGAGTTAATTCTACTCATAGGTTTTATGAGAATACTCTCAAAAGAGTTTTGTTATGAGTGGCAAGATAAAATACTTAATGTGCACCCCTCTCTTTTGCCTAAATATGCTGGCGGAATGGACACAAACGTTCACCAAGAAGTACTTAATAATGGTGAAACTGAAACAGGGTGTACGATTCACTTTGTAACAGAAAAAGTTGATGGCGGCCCTATCCTAATACAAAAATCATGCCCAGTTGAGTATGATGACACCGTAGAATCATTAAAGAAAAAAGTGCAAACCCTTGAAGGGCATGCCTTTGTTGAAGCCATTAACTTAATTACTAGTCGACAATATGTTAGAACCCAAAAAAATAAATAAAAACAAAACTTACATAAAAAGAGCCCTGGTCTCTGTATTTGATAAAACAGGGCTCCCACAATTAGGGAAATCTCTAGAACAACTAGGCGTAGAAATACTTTCTACTGGAGGTAGTGCGAGAGCACTGCGAGAAGAGGGAACAAGCGTAACTGCGGTCAGTGAATACACAAAGTTTCCTGAGATAATGGATGGAAGGGTAAAAACCATTAACCCTTTGGTTGAAGGCGGAATCCTTGGGCTTAGAGACAGGCATAGTAAAGACGCAAAAAAATATAATATTAAGTGGATAGATCTTGTGGTCTGTAATCTCTACCCCTTCTCTGATACAATAACGCGTGAGGACTGTGACCTTGCACTGGCCTTAGAAAATATAGATATCGGTGGGCCAACCATGATCAGAAGTGCAGCAAAAAATGTCGGCTGGGTTGCCGTTATTGTAGATCCAAATGATTATAATAATATTCTCAATGAACTAAGGGACAACAGTGGGATTAGTTATGATACACGTGCAAATCTTTCTTCAAAAGCATTTGGCCATACCGCTCATTATGATACAATTATTCATAATTATCTAAAAAAAAACCCATTGTCAAATGATTTTAGCTTGACCTACAAAAAACACTCTGAAATGCGTTATGGGGAAAACCCGCATCAAACAGCCGCTGCTTTTCAGGTTCCTGGTGATAATTCAAATAGCATTCTAAACGCGAAAATTCATCAAGGAAAAAAGCTCTCTTATAATAATATTATGGACGCAGACGCAGCGCTTGCATGCCTCAAAGAATTTAGCACCACAGCCTGTGTGGTGGTTAAACATGCAAATCCTTGTGGCGTGGCTATAGGACAAAACATGCTTGATGTATATACCAGAGCATTTTCTGCTGACAGCTTGTCTGTATTCGGTGGAATAATAGCAATGAACGAAGAGTGCGATCAATCTGTTGCACATGAAATATCAAAAATATTTGTGGAAATTGTTTTAGCACCCGCTTTTACCGATGATGCTTTAGCTATTTTTTCAAAAAAGAAAAATCTCCGGGTTCTAAGTTTCGGAAAAATTTTACCAAGAGAAAAACTATTAGAAGTCAGAAACATTGTCGGTGGAATCATTGTCCAGGAGACTGACACTAGTGTGGTTACAAAAGATAATTTAAATACCGTAACAAAAGTGGAGCCCTCTGAATCCGATATAGATACTATGATTTTTGGATGGAAAGTATTAAAACATGTTAAGTCTAATGGAATACTAATCGTAAAAAATAATACAACAGTTGGTGTAGGCGCTGGACAAGTAAGCCGCGTCGACTCAGTAGATATAGCGATGAAAAAATCTGGACAAGCTATTAAAGATTCCATTCTCTGTTCTGACGCTTTTTTCCCTTTTAGAGATAGTATAGATAAAATTGCCGGCAGCGGAATAAAAGCTGTATTGCAACCAGGCGGATCTGTTCGAGATAACGAAGTAATTGCTGCCTGTAACGAACATGGGATAGCTATGGTTTTTACCGGGCAAAGATGTTTTAAACATTGATTGTTATAAATCTAGATCAGAATGTACTTTCCACTGATATTTAGTTATGAGTGACACTAATAATATAAAAATTGGTAAAAATGTTATTCAAATTGAGGCTCGGGCTGTGTTGGCTATTGCGGACAGGATTAACGAACAGTTTGAGACGGCAGTCAAAACCATACTTGACTGTAAGGGTCGTTTAATTGTTTTAGGGATAGGAAAGTCTGGTTTAATATCACAAAAAATTGCTTCAACAATGGCCTCTACAGGGACCCCCGCTCACTTTGTTCATCCGGGAGACGCGTTTCATGGTGACCTGGGCATGATCACAAAGGAGGATGTAGTCTTAATGATTAGTAATAGTGGAGGAACACATGAGCTTGTTCAAATCATACCAGCCATTAGAAAAAAAGGTGTCCCTATCATTGGTATGATTGGAAGAGAAGCGTCAACTTTATATAATGGCGTTGATGTTGTCCTTGATACTTCAGTAGAGGAAGAGGCCTGCACACTAGACCTTGCACCGACTGCCAGTACAACCGCTACATTAGCAATGGGAGACGCACTGGCGGTTGCCCTCTTGGAAAGTAGAGGGTTTAACGCTCAAGATTTTGCAGAGCTACACCCAGGAGGCTCACTAGGAAAAAAATTATTACTTACACTCGACCAGTTGGTACATACTGGGAAAGAGGTTCCCTTCGTTCATACAGAAACAAGTGTAAAAGATGCCTTGCTAACTATATCAGATAAAGGTCTAGGCGTAACTGGCGTGTTAGACAATGAAGATAACCTAATAGGCATAATTACAGATGGTGATATTCGCAGAGGCCTGGAAAAAGGTGGTGATAATATTTTCAACCAGACTGCCGAATTTTTAATGTCAAAAAAACCAATATCAGTTGCAAGTGATACTCTTGCTATCGCAGCACTAGAGCTAATGGAAAAATATAATATTACTAGCCTATTTGTATATTCTTCTCCCGACCTAAGTAAACCAGATGGGATTGTTCATATTCATGATATATTAAAAACCGGAGTCCAATAATTTTGCGCACTCCTAAAAAAAATCTAATTTTTGGTTTTTAATATATTATTCCAACAAAAGGATTAATGAATAAGGACACACTTAAAATTCTGGCTAAAACAATTGGAATTATTTCTGCGCTCTATCTGTTTCTCGTAGGCATAGCAGGAATGTCAACTGCAATAGGAAGTATTACTTCCGAGTTAGGGAAAACCGTACTCACTCCAACCAATGACAATCCTTTTATTGCTCTTTTTATCGGAATTTTCGCGACGGTACTATTTCAAAGTTCATCCACAACCACTTCTTTAATTGTAGCAATGGTCAGTAGCGGCAGCCTCTCGATCGAAGGTTCTATCCCCATGATTATGGGCGCAAATGTCGGCACCACTGTAACAAATACAATTGTATCTATCGGACACATAAACAAAGGAACTGAGTTTAAACGAGCGTTTGCAGCATCAACCGTACATGATTTTTTTAATATCATGGCAGTTATTATCATTTTTCCGATAGAAATCATTTTTCACCCGCTCAAAAATATAGCAAAGTGGTTTGCTCTTAAACTTTATGGGACAATAGATACTGACGTTCTTCAGGATACTAGCCCAATCAAGACTGCAGTAAAAACAGGTGCTGAGTTTATCCAAAAATTTACTTTTGATAATGATATTATCTATCTGATCCTAAGCGTAACGATAACTTTTTTAATGCTTTACAGTATTGTAAAGATTTTAAAGAGCCTCGTGCTAAAAAAAATTGAAGGGTTTTTTGATCAATACATATTTAACACAGCCATAAAGGCAATGATTTTTGGGGTTATCATAACGATCATGGTACAAAGCTCTTCTATTACCACATCATTGGTTGTCCCACTAGCTGGTGCAGGCGTGCTAACACTGCGACAAATATTCCC
>ERZ651768.1010-NODE-1010-length-20835-cov-2.193082_pt1 | contig 20835 bp, 16 predicted proteins | sample MGYA00514754_ERZ651768 | MGnify/ENA metagenome assembly ERZ651768
TGGAAAGTTTTGCTCGTAAGGAACAGGACCCCGGCAAATTACTCACATTCTTAAACCGGCAAAACTTCAAGTCGATCGTTTCTAAAATCGAAAGTAAAACTGGTGTTAAAGCACCTGAAACGGTGCCAAACCCTGACCCCGACGACGAATCGTCGAAAGCTAAATCAGATGGCCCAAACAGTAAAATCAACAGTCTGGATAACGTCACGCCAATCACCGAGGCTAGTTATGAATTAATTACCGAAGAAAGTATTTTGAAAATATGGATAGACGAAGCTACGGCTTTAGGTCGTCTCGCCGTGGATACTGAGACTACGTCTTTAGACTCCATGGCTGCAGATTTGGTGGGTATTTCTCTTTCAACGACTGCTGGGCGAGGCGCCTATATTCCACTCGGACACACAGAACCTTCTACGCAAACTAGCCTTAGGCTTGATCCAGGTGGTCAGGAAAGAAAAAGTAAATATAGTGGACTCAAGCAGATACCATTTGATAAAGCGATTAAGTTGCTAAAACCGCTGTTAGAAAACCCATCGGTTCTAAAAATTGGACACAATATTAAATATGATTTAGAGGTTTTATACCGGTACGGCATCGACCTCTCACCGTTTGATGATACCATGATATTATCATATGTTCTCGAAGGCGCTCAACATCGGCATGGCATGGATGAGCTCTCTCAAATTCATCTTAACCACCAAACTATCAAATTCAAAGATGTAGCCGGAACTGGTAAAACCCAAGTTACATTTGATAAAGTCCCACTCGATGATGCGCTCCAATATGCTGCCGAGGACGCAGATATTACCGGTCGGCTCTATAGTTACCTCAAGCCTCGACTGATTGAAGAAAGGATGTCTGCTCTCTATGAAACCATGGAACGTCCCCTCATTGGGGTTCTAGCCAATATGGAAAAGACCGGTATTCTGGTCAACGCTAAGTTCCTAAAAGACCTGAGTAAAGATTTTGCCAAGCGTCTTGCTGATCTCGAAATTGAAATACATAAAATGGCTGGTAAAGAATTTAACATTGCCTCGCCCAAGCAGCTGGGAACTGTTCTATTTGACGAAATGGGACTACCGGGAGGATCAAAAGGTAAGACAGGGGCCTATGGAACGGGAGCTGATATCCTAGAAAATCTATCCCTTGAAGGTCATAAACTACCAAAACGAGTTCTGAATTGGCGGCAATTAGCCAAATTAAAAAGTACTTATACAGACGCGTTGGTGAAACAGATTAACCTCAAGACCGGTCGAGTTCACACAAATTACGGGCAAGCCATTGCTTCCACAGGACGGTTAAGTTCTAATAATCCAAACCTACAAAACATTCCAATTCGAACGGATGAAGGTCGTAAAATTCGACAGGCCTTCATTCCATCTAAAGGGTGTGTACTTCTCTCAGCTGATTATTCTCAAATCGAGCTCCGCATACTTGCCCACGTAGCAGATATCGCAGCGTTGAAGCAGGCCTTCCATGATGGAGCAGATATCCACTCCCTTACAGCGTCTCAAGTTTTTGGTTTGCCCGTAGAAGGCATGGATCCAATGATCCGTCGTCAGGCCAAAGCAATTAATTTTGGTATAATTTATGGGATTTCAGCGTTTGGATTAGCTCGGCAGTTGGATATCACAAGAGGAGAAGCATCCAGCTATATCGATTCTTATTTTAGTAAATACCCGGGGATTAAAGATTACATGGAACAATCTAAAAAGAATGCCCGCGAGAATGGATTTGTAAAAACTCTTTATGACCGGAAATGTTTTGTAGGCGGAATTAATGATAAAAATCCTAATCGCCGAAGTTTTATGGAACGTGCGGCTATTAACGCTCCCATCCAGGGGGGAGCAGCGGATATAATCAAACGTGTCATGATCCGGTTGCCTGGCGAACTAAAAGATGCAAATTTAAGTGCCAAGATGCTTCTTCAGGTACACGACGAATTGGTTTTTGATGTCCCTCAAAAAGAGTTAGAAAAGACGACCAAGTTGGTAAAGAAGGTTATGGAAAACGTTTCTGAACTTTCCGTCCCCCTCGTAGTTGATACTGGCCATGGAAAAAATTGGAATGAGGCACACTGAATTAGGAGTAAAATTACGTGCCCAATGAAATGCGTAAAATCGTTTTCACAGCAGATGAGCTTCAGGCTGCGTTGGTCAACTACGCGCTTCGCACCAATAAAAAACTACCTAATGCTACAATTAATAATATTTTAGTAGAAGAAAAAGAAGGGGTTTCAGCTAACATCGTTTATATGCGTGACGGAACAGAGGAGGCAAAATCTGTTGAATTTACCCCAAACGATGTTGCTGCTGCTATAATCCTGTATTGTAGTACCCGTCAAATTCCTTTGCCGCGGGACGCTAAGAAAGTCGTTGTTCCAATTGAGGACTCCGTCGGAATGATCATTAAAATAGATACCTAGGAAAATAGCTAGTCACCAAGCTGCTTGTTATTATCCCGAGAATCCCGGTTTTCTCAGGTATTAAATTTTATAGAATAAAAAAACCCGATTAGATAAAAATTATGCGTATTAATTCGGCACTACCGTGAAAAAACTAAATGCTTTTCAAATTCAAAAAGACTTCAGACGCCTTAACCTCAGAGATTGTTAATAAAGGATTTTATTTGGACCGCCGGAAGTTATTGTCGGCAGCTTCAGCACTGGGCGGAATATCGTTAGTTTCGCCTATCTTGCTTACAGCAAGTGCCGCTCGCGCAAAACTAAAAACTGTCAAGAAAACACCTTGGGTCAGAAATTTGAGACCTACCACTTTAGACGCCATTACCTCCCACAATAATTTTTACGAGTTTGGTTCTGGCAAATCAGATCCCAAAAAATACGCCCATACGTTAAAGACAAAGCCATGGAGTATAGAAATCTCAGGGCACGTTGAAAAACCCGGTATCTTTAACTACGAAGACCTTATAAAGCCTCACCTCATGGAAGAACGAATTTATAGAATGCGATGCGTAGAGGCATGGTCGATGGTAATCCCTTGGGTTGGAATTCCTTTGGCAAAAATAATTAAGCGACTCAATCCTACCTCGAAGGCCAAATATGTAGCATTTCAAACCCTTTTGGACCCCAAACAAATGCCATCACAAAAGGTTCCTATTTTAGACTGGCCCTATGTTGAAGGCTTACGAATAGACGAGGCGATGAACCCTCTAACTTTAATAGCTGTTGGAATATTTGGAGAAGAACTTCCAAACCAAAATGGTGCGCCGTTGCGCCTAGTGGTACCCTGGAAATATGGTTTCAAGGGCATCAAATCTATTGTCAAGATAAGCTTTGTAGATCAACAACCAAAATCAACTTGGAACATTCAAGCCCCTAACGAATATGGTTTTTACTCGAATGTAAATCCTCAAGTTGATCATCCGCGCTGGAGCCAAAAGCGTGAACGTTTAATTACGGGAGAGGGAGGATTTGCGGCGTTATTTTCAAAAAAAATTGATACCCTAATGTTTAATGGTTACGCCGAAGAAGTTGCGGACCTTTACAAAGGCTTGGACCTTTACAAACACTTCTGATCACAGACCAGTTAAAATACTTTGGCTTTCAATCGATCCAAGATCATCCTTAAAAACTTTCTTTTTGTAGCAAGCTTAATTCCGCTTGGATGGCTAATTTTTGCCCTTTGGTCAGATACCGTAAACGGTAGTAAGTTTATGACAGCTGACCCTGTACAGAAGCTTAACCGTGAGCTGGGAGACTGGGCGTTAATTTTTGTTACTATCACCTTGGCGATACGGCCCATATCTGAAATTTTCAATAGCCGTTATTTAATTGCTTACAGGCGGATGCTGGGGCTATTTGCTTTTTTCTACGCAGCCCTTCACCTCACCAGTTATGTCGTAATAGACTTACAGTTAAACTGGGATGAATTTGCCAAAGACCTCATAAAGCGGAACTTTATATTAGTCGGAATAATTGCTTTCGTTTTAATGACTCCGCTAGCCATCACTTCCAATAAAAAAATGATTAAATTGTTGGGTTCTAAGGTGTGGCAACGGCTCCACCTTCTCATCTACCCTATCGCGGTACTCGGGATATTTCATTTTTTTATGATGGTGCGCGCTGATTATTTCCGGCCTTTGATTTATCTCACCGTGATCTTGGCCTTGCTCGCATATCGCTACTGGAAGAATGTAATAACCGCTACCCCTAAAGCGCCAGTCAACCAATCCTCGAAAAGCGCAAAGCAATCATTTTTTAGGAGGGTCCTTTATCTACCGCGCACGATCAAATCATCCAAATGACTGCCAAACGGGTGGGGCTTTTTTCAGTCGGTCAATTAAGGCCTCGCGTTGAGCTTCCAACTCTGGTGGGAGATTGTCACCAAAACTATCAAACAATTCTTTTTGAGCATCCGCCTCTTCAATGCCTTTCTTCTTGTCAATGCTCATAATATTATTGAAATCCTTTGAACAGAAATCTAACCCATCCCAATTCAGATCCTGATGGCGCGGCATATAGCCGAAAGGACTTTCTGAAGCATCCGAGGTTCCATTTACACGGTCAAAGATCCAACTCAGGATCCGCATGTTCTCACCGAATCCCGGCCAAATAAATTTACCGTTTTCATCTTTACGAAACCAATTCACCCTGAAGATTTCAGGTGGTTTTGCAATCTTTGTACCCAAATTCAGCCAGTGGGACCAGTAATCCGCCATATTGTAACCGCAGAAAGGCAACATCGCCATCGGATCACGCCGAAGAGCGGCCTGGTCTACAGCCGCAGCGGTTGCTTCAGAGCCCATCGTGGCAGCTAAATAAACTCCATGATTCCAATTAAACGCCTGAAAAACCAAGGGAAAAGTATGACTTAAACGACCGCCAAAAATAAAAGCGCTGATGGGAACACCTGCTGGATCATCCCAAGCGGGATCGGCACTTGGGCATTGTGTAGTAGCACACGTAAACCGTGCGTTAGGATGTGCAGCCGGAGTTTCAAAATCTGGAGTCCAGGCATTACCCTTCCAGTCAGTCAAGTTTGATGGCTGATCTGTTCCCATGCCTTCCCACCAAACATCTCCATCTTCTGTCAGGGCCACGTTAGTAAATATGGTATCCCGTTCCATCATTTTCATAGCATTGGGATTAGATTTATAAGAGGTCCCTGGCACTACCCCAAAATAACCTGCTTCAGGATTAATCGCGTATAGCTGTCCATCCTTTCCTGGCTTGATCCAAGCAATATCATCGCCCACGGTACGAATCTTCCATCCCTCGAAACCCTTGGGAGGCACCAGCATCGCCAAGTTCGTTTTTCCGCAGGCACTCGGAAATGCGGCAGCTACATAAGTCTTTACACCGTCCGGGCTTTCAAGCCCCAAAACCAACATATGTTCAGCCAACCAACCTTCATCCCGGGCCATTACGGACGCTATTCGGAGAGAAAAACATTTTTTGCCAAGTAGTGCATTCCCACCGTAGCCAGAACCATAAGACCAAATTTCGCGATCTTCTGGATACTGAACGATATATTTGGTTTCATTGCAGGGCCAAGGTACATCCTTGCCTCCATCTCCCAGTGGGGCTCCTACTGAATGCATACAAGGAACAAAATCCCCATCCCCCAATGCATCAAGCGCTGACTGGCCCATTCTCGTCATTACACGCATACTCGCAGCAACATAAGGTGAATCCGTCAACTGCACACCAAGATGAGAAATATGAGAACCTAAAGGTCCCATGCTGAAAGGTATAACATACATCGTGCGACCACTCATGCATGCATCAAAAAGACTGCTAAGCGTTTTTCTCATTTTACTTGGATTGACCCAGTTATTTGTAGGGCCTGCGTCTTTTTTATCTTGTGAGCAAATAAAGGTGCGGTTCTCTACCCGGGCCACATCGTTGGGGTCGGAACGCGCAAGAAAACTGTTGGGGCGTTTTTTTTCGTTAAGTGGTATTAAAGTACCAGCCTCAACCATTATTTTGCAGAGATTGTCATATTCTTCCTTTGAACCGTCGCACCAGTGAATATCGGATGGTTTAGTCCGGCTTGCCATTTCATTAACCCAAGCGAGCAACTTTTGATTGGTTGTCCTAATTTTGGCGCTGCCGGCCATTTCAATCTCCCGCTCGCTTCAAGAAAAAATCACGCTTTGAGTGCTTAAGTTTGACCATTTTATGTTACCACTAGCAAAAATATTTGGGCCGTGTAATCTGACAAATTACATAACGGATAGAAACTCTATAATCGGTTCGCTGGAGGTGCAACAAATTACTGTCAGTTCTGGATTTAAAGTTGCCAACACTCCGATGTTTTCCCACCAAATGACGAATTTCATCGCTTACCATTATACAACTTTGAGTAACTCCAGGATGTTAGACGTCACTTCTTTCTTGCTTTGGCAACTATTTGGATTAGGGCTTTTCTACAATCATTTTCATTTTTTACCAGAGAGGGAAAATTTACCCTGTGGACCGAATTACCGCACCGTAGATCAAATCCTTCCGGATCCAACGCAATCATATTCCAGTACTTCCCCCTTTTACCTAAAAGTTTTGTTCCGTATAGTCTCAACGCTTCGGGATGGGCTAAATTCATATGCTCTAGGATATCTTCCTCCGCTTCAGCTATATTCACCCAGTCCTTTCGTGGTAGCACGGCCTTTTGTTTTTCAATCCAATGAGCTTGTGCAAAACCACCTACATAGTGATATTTTTCTATCTCCATCTTGTAGCATTGAAAATCTCCAAAGTTAGCATACAACGACGCACTTGGGTGGCGGCTCAGAAATCGGCGTCGGAACCTCTTGTCTTTAATTGGCCTAGTTCGCCCAATGATGCCAACCCTTGGTCCTTCTTGTGGATTCAAAAAACCTTCAGTTCCGTCGATAATGAGGCTGGAGCGGGAATCCTGAGTAATGTTTTGGGTGTGTTGGGCTAAATTGGACAACATTAATATAGGGCTTCCATCCCAAGCAGAAGCAATGGTTACGAGCGAACCAAGTGGCCACCCCTGAGCATCCTTACCTGGATGCATATTAGTGCACAAAACAGCTTTATATGCGTTTCTAACCAACTGGCGAGCGGTAAACACCGCAAATTCGGTGGAATTAATCATTTATCCATCTCCACACCTAAAGAATGAGATCAAAAAGTTTTTGCACTTCCTAAGGCCGTATTTGGGTTATACTTATGACACAATTTAAACGCCTTTGAATCCTATTTTATTTACATTAGGGCAACACGTAAATTCTAGGAGGTCCCGTTGCCAAATTCTAAAATATGGAAAATTGCACTCGTCGAAGATGACCGCAACATCTTAACTTCCGTTTCAATTGCTTTGGAATCGGAAGGTTTTTTGGTAGACACATATACTGACGGGCACGATGCTCTGCGCGGTCTGTCACAAAAACCTGCGGATTTAGCTATCCTTGATATAAAAATGCCCCGCATGGATGGTATGGAACTATTATTAAGGATTCGAAAAAAAAGCGTTATGCCCGTAATATTTCTCACGTCTAAAGACGATGAGGTTGATGAATTATTAGGGTTAAGGATGGGTGCTGATGACTACATCAAAAAACCGTTTTCCCAACGCCTTTTAATAGAACGGATCAGAGCGCTATTGCGGCGCCGTGAGTTGGATGAAGATGTCAACAACGGCGACGATAAGGATAACGCTATCTTTCGGGATAATTTAATGATGGACCAGTCCCGTCACGAATGCACTTGGAAAGGCAAACCTCTAAATTTAACTGTTACGGAATTTCTCCTGCTAAAATCTCTAGCCTATCGACCCGGCCTCGTCAAAAATAGGGATCAACTAATCGATACGGCCTATGGCGAAAATATCTACGTAGATGACCGAACAATCGACAGTCACATTAAAAGATTGCGGAAAAAGTTTCGTGCGATTGATCCCGACTTTTCGCAAATCGAGACCCTATATGGGGTTGGGTATAGGTATAACGGTTCAAATACAGACAAAAATATTCCAGGTAAAATCTATTGAATGGGCAGAAAGGATTAGAGGATACTTCTGAACGGCTTTCGGACCAGTCCATCAAAGCCTCTTCCATTACAAGGCGTATTCTTGCAATTAACGTGTTCGCTCTCGCGGTTCTAGTGACTGGCCTCCTTTATGTAGGACAATATCGACAAGAGCTAATCGAAAGCGAAATTGCGTCATTGATGACGCAGGCAGAAATGTTTGCGGCTGCTCTTGGAGAAGCCGCTGTTGGAGGTGAAAATACGGAACAGCCTTTTTTGCAAAAATTAATTGCTAGTCAAATCATCCGACGCTTGACGGCGACAACCCGCACCCACGCCCAATTAATAATAAAAGGGGGCCAAATACTAACAGATTCAAAACTACTTTTGGAACCAGGGGGACTTGTTCAAATTGAAGAGTTGCCACCACCTAACCAAGACAACCGCATTACCCGCTACTTGCTTGATACGTTAGACCAAATCCTTCGGCGTTTTCAAAATCAAATACAGCCCTCAGCTGTTGAAAACAACAGTTTGCAGGGAAAACTAACCAGTCCAGAAGTTCAGAAAGCGATGGCCGGCGAGCACGGACACGCCATCCTCCAAGCTGAGAACGGTCAATTAAGCATCAGCGTGGCGGTACCAGTTCAACGCTATAAACATATATTAGGAGCACTCAACCTAAAAAAGCAAACAACGAGCATCGACGACGCCGTATTTGAAGTCAGGCTCGAAATTTTAAAAGTATTCGGGATAGCCCTCTTGGTAACAGTCCTTTTATCAATTTATTTGGCTAGAACTATCGCACGACCACTCCATAAACTGGCAGCAGCAGCCAACCTAGTTCGCCATGGTCTAAGTCGCCAATACAGTATCCCAGATCTGGGCCTTCGATCCGACGAAATCGGTCGCTTGAGTGCCGCATTAAAAGATATGACTGAAGCTCTTTGGGAAAGAATGGATGCTATTGAGCAATTTGCCGCAGATGTAGCTCACGAAATCAAAAATCCTTTGACGTCACTTAGAAGTGCAGTTGAAACTGCGGCAAAGATCAGGGATCAGGAAAAACAACAAAAACTCATGTCTATTATTTTTGATGATATCCAGCGTTTAGACCGTTTAATTAGCGATATTGCCGATGCCTCCAGATTGGACTCGGAGCTCTCCCGCGCCAGGATGGAAAAATTTGATATGGGTAATCTTTTAAGTACTTTTAGCGCGTTAAACCGTAAATCCGGAGATCCCTATGGTATCAAACTTTCCTTAAAAATCGCCCAAGGCTCCCCCATGTTCGTGCTAGGGCTTAAAGATCGAATTATCCAAGTGCTGAGAAATTTACTTGGTAATGCCGAAAGTTTCAGCCCACCAAATGGAACGATCACCGTAAAGGCTGAAAGAAACGGGGAATCTGTAGCCATCACCGTTGAGGACGAAGGCCCGGGTATACCTGAAAGCTCTCTTGAAAATATTTTTAACCGTTTTTATCAAGAACGTCCATCAGAAGAAAAGTTTGGCACTCACTCAGGATTGGGCCTAAGTATTTCAAAACAAGTTATAGAAACACACGGGGGAACAATTTGGGCAGAAAATCGAAAATCAAATAATGGTAAAATTTTAGGGGCTCGGTTTGTTTTCTGGCTGCCTGCAGAAAATTAACGGCAACACTGTGGCATCTAATTTATTAAATTTTTCTGAACAAATACACGCTACCGCTGTTGAGTTACATGGTGATGCAATACTTCTACGGGGAGAGCCCGGAAGTGGGAAATCCGATTTAGCACTCCGACTAATACATGAAGGAGCGAAGCTGATATCCGATGACCGTGTAGAACTAACTTATAATAATCGCCAACTTTATGCAGGTTCACCGGGGAATATTAACGGTATAATAGAAGTTCGCGGAGTTGGTCTATTAGAGGTAGGGTGTACAGGACCTAAGCCGGTTCAGCTCGTGGTTGACCTTGCCTTAGGATTAGAAATTGAACGACTGCCAGAACCACAATTTGATGTGCTTCTTCGACGCAAAGTCAGAGTAATACAAATTGATCCTTTTTCGGTTTCTGCCACTGCAAAAATCCGCTATGCATTGAAGCTAGTAACTGGTGAAGTTATGAGTTTTGAAATGAACCCTTCCCAAATAACACCAGAAACCTGCTCCTCTGAAACTGTCGTTTTAGTAACTGGAATGTCAGGCGCGGGTAAGACTACCGCGTTAAAAGTGTTCGAGGACATGGATTTTGAGGCGATTGATAACGTTCCATTGTCGCTTTTAGGAAACCTCGTTCTCGGCCGCCAAAAACCCTTTAATGCACCCGGGTTATCAAGGCCTATAGCTGTAGGTGTTGACATCCGCACCCGGGACTTTGGCATTGAAGAATTTTTCACACGCTATGACACATTAGTTTCTGCTGGTGAGGTTGAAGCAAAGCTTGTGTTTTTGGATTGCGATGATGAGGAACTGCGCAGACGTTATGAAGAGACTAGGCACCGACATCCCCTTGCTGCTGACCGGCCCGTCGCTGATGGCATCGCCCACGAACGCCGCCTAGTTTTAGCTCTCAGGGATAGAGCCGATCTCGTTATTGATACCACTGGCATGACAACGGGGGAATTTAAGAGGTTGCTCCAAGGTAATTTTACCAGCCTTCCCGATAATAGTTTGTCGATATTTTTGACCTCATTTTCGTACCGACGGGGCGTCCCACGATCGTCCGACCTCGTATTTGATGTAAGATTTCTCTCAAACCCCCACTACGATGAATCATTAAGAGACCAAACCGGGCTTGAGGAGGCTGTCGGTAAATACGTTTCTAGGGACCCGAGTTTTATGGAATTTTTTGATAGCTTAACCCACTTGATTGAACCCTTATTACCACGATACCGTGCAGAGGGAAAAAGCTATCTGACAATCGCTGCGGGTTGCACAGGAGGACGCCATCGATCTGTTTTTGTTATAGAAAAGCTCGCATTATGGTTTGAAAACACGGGGCAGAAGGTTCAAGTACTACACCGCGAATTGGCAAATTCCCCTTAATACATTTAAATTTGAAGGTTTTAGAAACTCCGGACTTGTTGAAAGAAAATGAAATGATTGGCCTGGTACTCGTTACACATGGACGACTTGCTGATGAATTGATTAACGCGTTGGATCATGTGATAGGATCCCAAAAGAATATTACTTCCGTTTGCATCGGGCCAGATGATGATATGGAAAGGCGAAGAAGCGATATACTTAAGAGCGTGGAAAAAGTGAATGATGGAGCAGGGGTTGTTGTTCTGACCGACATGTTTGGCGGCACGCCCTCAAACCTAGCAATCTCGATAATGGATAAAGTACCGATCGAAGTAATAGCTGGCGTCAACCTTCCTATGCTCGTTAAGCTAGCGAGTATTAGGAAAACGCTCAATTTAGGTGAAGCTGTTGCAAGGGCCCAAGAAGCCGGCAAAAAATATATTAATATAGCTTCCCAACTCCTCATCGATAACAAAACCTGAGGCGAGCGTTGGCTGACAAGCAGCAGCGGAAATAGGGGTTTTGCCTAAAGCCTATTTGAAAATAGACAACCAGCGGGGGCTTCATGCCCGTGCTGCCGCAAAGTTCGTAAAAATTGCGAGTAATTACGAAATCGAAGTTACTGTTTCGAAAGATGGGCAGACCGTTTCTGGAATTTCAATCATGGGTCTGCTAATGTTGGCAGCCATGCCAGGAGATAAGATCGTGTTGGAAACCACAGGAGCTCAAGCGATTGAAGGGCTTAAAGCTCTTAGCGACCTAATCAAAAAAGATTTTGAAGAATTGTGAACATATTTCCTGAAAATTCAAAATTCATTCCTATAATTGTTGTAACAGGTAACGTCTGCTGATACATCCATCAAAATGTGGCTAATTAACAACCCGCAATACTGGAGCGATATATAATGGTTATACCTGTTGATTACAAAGTTGCGGATGTTTCATTAGCCAATTGGGGTCGCAAGGAAATTGTTATAGCTGAAACCGAAATGCCGGGTTTAATGTCCCTACGTCAACAATATGCTGAAAAAAAACCTCTTAGGGGGGCACGTATTGCAGGTTGCCTGCATATGACAATTCAAACAGCAGTTCTCATCGAAACACTGACTACGCTAGGCGCAGATGTTCGTTGGAGTTCGTGCAATATTTTTTCAACACAAGATCATGCGGCAGCGGCAATTGCTGAGACAGGGGTGCCGGTCTTTGCTTGGAAGGGGGAAACTGACGATGAATTTTGGTGGTGTATAGATCAGACCATCCGGGGGCCTGAAAACTGGGTACCCAATTTGATCCTAGATGATGGCGGTGATTTAACGCAAGTTATGCATGAAAAAACACCGGAACTTCTTGAAGGTGTAAAGGGTCTTTCTGAAGAGACAACCACGGGCGTGCATAGACTTTACGAAATGGAAAGCGCAGGTACCCTCAAAGTTCCAGCTTTTAACGTGAACGATTCTGTGACGAAATCAAAATTCGATAATCTTTATGGATGCCGAGAAAGCCTTGTTGACGGCATTAAGCGTGCCACAGATGTTATGCTCGCCGGGAAAGTTGCAGTAGTGGCGGGATATGGAGATGTAGGGAAAGGATCCGCCGCTTCTCTCAAGAGCCAAGGTGCTCGGGTACTCGTAACCGAGATTGACCCTATTTGTGCGCTTCAAGCATTAATGGAAGGATACGAAGTAGTCACCATGGACGACGCTGCAAAAATTGGTGATATTTTTGTAACTACTACAGGCAATATTGATGTAATCACCTTAGATCATATGCGAATAATGAAAGACCGGGCTATCGTATCTAATATTGGACATTTTGACTCGGAAATTCAAGTTGAGGCGCTCAGGAACTATAAGTGGCACAACGTTAAACCTCAAGTGGACGAAGTGGAATTTCCAGACGGTAAAAGGATTATTCTTCTCGCAGAGGGTCGCTTAGTTAATTTAGGGTGTGCAACAGGTCACCCAAGCTTCGTTATGAGCGCCTCTTTTACAAATCAAGTTTTAGCGCAAATTGAGCTATGGAATAATTATGAAAATTATGAAAATAAAGTCTATGTTTTGCCCAAAGATCTGGATGAACAAGTTGCTCGATTACACCTTGGCAAGCTTGGAGCCCAACTTACCGAACTCACCGCAAAGCAGGCCGATTACATAGGCGTCTCCCAGGACGGTCCATATAAGCCCGATTATTACCGCTACTAAAAATCATAATAATGTTTGAACTTTGAAAATCTCCCAGCAGATCCCATTCTAGGTCATCGGTTGGAAAATGCCTTCGTTTTACAATACTCAAATCAATTATGAAATCCGAGGACACCATTATTAAAATCGGGAAATTATTTAGGGAGTATAGAAGGTGTTTGTCGGGAAGCTAAGTAGGTTATGCTTAATTAATTATCCAAAGCAGTCTTTCGTTCCCATCGGATGAGCAGTAAAAAGAAGGTATGTTCGGAGATGTCAATCTTGAAATAACTGCAACCAGTGAGGCCGACACTCAACACTTAGCCGCCACGCTAGCTCCGTTAGCAGAAGTTGGGGATATTATAGCTTTGTCCGGGGATTTAGGAACGGGCAAAACCGTGTTCGCACGGGCGTTTATCAATACTTTAGGAGAAAATAGCGAAGTCCCGAGCCCAACATTCACTTTGGTTCAAAGCTACTATCTAAACCCCACAACTGTGCATCATTTTGACCTCTATCGTTTGGAAAAGTCCGAAGATGCATTTGAATTGGGAATTGAGGAATTATTTGTAGATGGCATCTCACTCATTGAATGGCCCGAACGGCTAGGTTCTTTTTTACCAATGGACAGGCTAAATCTCATATTTTCCTACTCAACTCATTTATCCGGAACAACCACAACCCGCCAAATCAAAATTAATGGTCCTAGATCCTGGCAATCCCGAATAAATAACGCTTTCCAAAAGCAAAAACATGGCTGATCGAAATACAATTATTTCCGAGTTTTTAGCTGCTTCTGGTTGGAAAAACGCCATTCAAACACATTTAGCTGGCGATGCTTCTTTTCGTCGCTACCAAAGGATCTCGCTGGGACAAAGGCGGGCGATCTTAATGAATTCACCACCGGATAAAGAAAATGTAGTCCCGTTTGTGTTTATCACCAAGCTTCTACGATCATTGGGCTATAGTGCACCAGAAATTTATGCCGAAGATATGGATGCCGGCCTTATATTACTAGAAGCCTTTGGAGATACTACCTTTACGCTTATGATAGCAGCGAGCGCCGACGAAAAAAAACTTTATGAATGTGCGATAGATTTATTAATCGATTTGCATAGTCGCCCCCAAACGCAGGCAATCCCGCCGGGCTTACATTTCTATGATAATAGAACTCTAATACGTGAGGCCTTATTGCTAACCGATTGGTATATTCCGCAAGTTGCGAAAAACCGTCCAACAGGTGACGCCAAAATGAGGTACGAGATGATATGGGAGAACCTTTTACCGTTGTGCCGCACGATGAATAACACGCTGGTACTTCGGGACTTTCACGCTGATAATTTAATGTGGTTGCCGGACAGAACTGGTATTGCGGCTTGTGGACTGCTTGACTACCAGGATGCTGTATCAGGGCCACCAACCTATGATCTAATGTCATTGCTCGAAGATGCAAGACGTGATCTCAACCCTAATATGGTTAAACATCTTCTACAAAGGTACCTGTTAGCCTTTCCAGATCTAGATCCGGATGATTTTCGCAAAGCATTTGTAATCCTGGCCGCGCAACGCCACTGCAAGGTCATCGGGATTTTTTCACGTCTCGCGGTTCGTGATAATAAAACTGCCTATTTGTCTCACATTCCAAGAGTGTGGCAACTGCTTGAAGAAGCTTGCTCTTCTTCAATATTATTACCTCTCAAAATTTGGCTCGATCGGTTTATTGAACCGGAGTTAAGAGGAAGAGCGCTACTTGACAAATTCAAATGACTAATAACTCACCCAAAACAGCAATGATACTGGCGGCTGGGCTAGGAAAAAGAATGCGTCCTCTTACTTATAAGATCCCAAAACCTTTATTGACTGTTTCTGGACGCACCTTACTCGACTATGGGCTGGACCATTTAGCGAAGGCTGGTATAGAAAAAGTAATCATTAATATACACCATTTAGCAAATCAAATATTACACCATATAGAAAGTCGTACAGATGTAGATATTATCATTTCAGACGAATCTGATGAACTTTTGGAAACCGGTGGCGGAGTTGCAAAAGCATTATCACACATCGGGGATGCCCCATTTTTTGTACTTAATGGCGATATTTTATGGTTAGACGGCCCAACTTCTGCCCTAAGCCGATTAGTCAGGTGCTGGAATGAACGTGAAATGGATGCTCTGCTTCTACTTCATTCCACCGTGGAGGCTTACGGCTATTCCGGAGTTGGTGATTTTCTAGTTGATTCCGATGGAATGCTGTCAAAAAGACCTGAACAACAAGTTTCCCCTTACGTTTTTACAGGTGTTCAACTTCTTCATCCGCGTTTATTCAAAAACGGCCCCCATAGCGCTTTCTCACTGAACTACCTTTACTATCGTTCAATTGCAGGAGAACGTTTGTTTGGGATAATTCACGACGGCGACTGGTTCCACATCGGCACCGACGACGGGTTAAACCAGGCAGAGGCATATTTTCAACGGCGGTTTCCTAGCACCCGGCACAGATAAGTTAAGGATCATGTTAAACATTCAATCTTCTAAAACGAATATTTACACGATCCACGCTGGGTTACCCTTTGTCGACGCGCTTGCCGATGGACTAAACAATAAGATTGAAAAAAACAATGCCCAACTCTCGGACTTTACAATTTTGTTACCAACCCGCCGGGCTGTGGAAACGCTGAGAGACGCCTTCCTTAGGAGGTCCGCCGGAAAGCCGCTTTTATTGCCGCGGCTGATTCCTTTAGGTGATCTTGATACCGACGAGCAAGCAATATCCGGATGGGAAGAACCGAGTTTATCGGCTGGAGTTGATATAAAACCCGCTATATCAGATCTCGAGCGAACGCTTTTATTGACAAAACTGGTGCAAGCTTTTGCGCAAAAACGTTTTTCTGCTGATCAAGCCGTCAGCCTAGCAGCAGACCTAGGGGGATTACTCGACCAAGTCCAAACACACCGTCTATCATTCAAAGACCTACAAAAAATTGTTCCGGCGGACTACGCCGAACACTGGCAAATTACTCTTAAATTTTTGGAAATAGTTACGAAGGCGTGGCCGGTCGTATTGGAAAAATACGGCTGCCTGGACCCTGCTGACCGACGAAACGAGCTGCTCGAAAGACAAGCTAGTATTTGGAAAACGTCTCCCCCCCAAGGCTACATTATTGCCGCCGGATCAACAGGAAGCATACCCGCAACTGCGGATTTACTGAATGTTGTTTCAAGGCTTCCAAACGGCTGTGTAGTCCTTCCTGGGTTGGATCAGACTTTGAGTGAAGCTGAGCTAGCCAAACTTGAGCCAACCCATCCGCAGTATGGCATGGCACACCTTCTTTCCAAGATGGGCGCTAGATTGGACGAAGTAAAAATTTGGGAAGTCCGGGGTTTTGAAAAACATCAAACCAGTAGGGCGGAATTGATTAATATTGCTTTACGTCCACCCTCTTCTATTGAAATGTGGAAACACCTTGAATTATCGCTAAACCACGGGTTCGAAGATGTGGAATATGTGGAATGCGCTGACCTGGACGAAGAAACTGGCGTGGTTGCCCTTATGATGCGGCAAACGCTAGAGAGGAAAGGCAAAACGGCCGCTCTTATTACTCCTGACCGAGAATTAGCCAGACGGGTAAAAAGCCAACTGCATCGTTGGAACATCGAGATTGACGACTCCGCTGGACAGCCCTTGTCCAGCGTGCCGTCAGGAATATTCTTAAGCTTGACCGCTGAACTAATAATTGGCCAGTTCAAGCCAGTTGACCTTCTGGCAGTTTGCAAGCATCCAATTGCCGCTTGTGGATTTTTCCCCGCTAAGTTGAGAGAGCTAATACGCCGGCTTGAAGTGTCGGTTTTACGCGGATCCCGACTAGAACCTGGTATCGATGGGTTGTTGGCTGTACTGGAAGATAGCCATCTTGATTTTCGCGAGTTTCTTGAAAGGTTAAAGAAACGATCAAAGTATTTTTCGCAATTATCAGCGAGAAGCGACGTCACTTTTCGCTCTATCTTGGAAGCCCATATAGAGTTTTCAGAATATCTTGCGACTAGCAATACAGAAACAGGAATAGAACGCCTATGGGCGGGTACTACTGGAGAAACCTTATCTAAATTTATGTCCGAACTGGCGAGTTTTTCCGACGCCATCGACAATCTACCAGGATTAATTTATCCCTCTTTACTCAAGAGGTTGATGTCGTTTCGGAGGGTGAGACAGCAGTATCACACTCATCCAAGATTACATATTTGGGGATTGTTAGAAGCGAGATTTCAACAGGCTGACCTGCTGATCCTGGGCGGGCTCAATGAGGGTACTTGGCCGCCCGAGGCCAGTGCGGACCCGTGGATGAGCCGCCCCATGCGCAAAAATTTTGGCCTGCCTCTCCCGGAGCATCGTGTAGGCCTGAGTGCCCATGATTTCACTCAGGCTTTTTGTGCTCCAAGTGTTGCCCTCACCCGTTCCCGGCGGGTAGGAGGAACACCGACCGTCCCAGCTCGATGGCTGTTGCGCATTACTCAGCTACTTGATGGACATAATTTATTATCTGTTCTTTGTCCCAAGCACCCGTGGAAGGACTTGCAAGCCCTTTTGGATAAACCAAAGAAAACGGAGAGCATCACACCTCCTGCGCCAACCCCCCCGGTTTCAGCGCGCCCGAGACAACTCTCAGTCACACAGGTGGAGACTTGGATGCGTGACCCATATTCAATCTATGCAAAATATATCCTTAAACTGATACCATTACCGGCTCTTAACTTGGCTCTCGAAACCGCTGACTATGGAACCTTAGTCCACCAAATTCTCAACCAGTTTTCTGAGACTTTCCCAGCCCGTCCGGGCGAACCATTACCCGACAATGCCGAAGATGTCCTGATCGAGTTAGGACGTCAAAAGTTTGGTGCAATAACAAATTTTCCCGCCGTTTGGGCTTTTTGGTGGCCAAGATTTTTGAGTATTTCAAAGTGGTTTATTGACCAAGAAAGAGCCGCGCGGCTAGAAATAGTTGACATCAAAACTGAAGTTAAGGGACAGTTAGAACTGGTAGGGCCGCACGGTCCATTTACACTAGTCGCCGTTGCGGATCGGATAGATCGTCTCGAAAATGAACGGTTACGTATCATCGATTACAAAACAGGGGCACCACCAACACAAAAAGAAATATCGGCAGGATTTGCACCTCAACTCCCCTTGGAAGCCGCAATTGCCAATTCGGGTGGCTTCAAATGTTTTTTAGGAAATCATGTCTCTGCACTTAATTACTGGCGATTGAAAGGAGGCACGCCTGCTGGTGAAATTTCTAGTGCCGGAGAGAACATTCATAAGCTTGCGAAAGATGCTATTGAAGGTTTGGAAAACTTGATCAAAGCTTTCGACCATGAGGACACCCCTTATGAAGCTCGGCCAAGACCAGAACAGGCACCAAAATATTCCGACTATGAGCATTTAGCTCGCGTCAAGGAATGGGTTGTATCAGATATGTTGTCGGAAAATAGTGAAGAATGAGTGAACCAGATCAACGCCTTGTTGACAGGGCCGTCTTGTCACAGCGCAGTGCATCAGACCCAACAACGTCTGTTTGGGTATCAGCTTCTGCTGGGACTGGTAAGACAAAGGTTCTGACAGATAGAGTTTTAAGTTTATTAGTCGCGGGAAATGATCCGCAGAAAATAATTTGCTTAACTTTTACTCGAGCCGCTGCCGCCGAAATGGAGAGTCGCATTGCCAAGAGGCTTGGCAAATGGTCAACGATAAGAGATCAGGATCTTAGAATTGAACTCCACCAACTTACCGGTACGCACCCTAGTAAGCACCGTATGCTACGAGCTAGACAGTTATTTGCCCTAGTTTTGGAAACACCTGGGGGGATGCAAATCGAAACCATTCACGCCTTTTGCCAATCTTTGCTTAGACGTTTCCCATTGGAAGCAAGTATTACGCCCCATTTTAAGCTAATGGATGAAAGAGATACGAACGAGCTACTGGTACAAGCAAGAGAAGACGTTCTTGCACGTGCAAATACCGGGCGAGAAAAAATACTTTCTGCCGCACTTGCTGTTATTACCAGTCACACACACGAGGCATCTATTCCAACCCTTTTGGCATCCTTGACCGCTGCCCGAGGACGTCTGCACCGTTTGCTGATTAAGCATGGAGACATAGCCAAAATTCTTCAACACGTCCGTAAGTTGATGAGGGTTGATGAAGAAGAAACATCAGAGACCATATTGTCCAGCGCTTTGACCTCCCACACCAATGATAGGCCACGCCTTCGGTACGCTGCTGAGATATTATCTACCGGTTCGAAAACTGATATTGAACGGGCCAAGAAGATCCAAAGTTGGCTGGATTGTGATAAAAACCCCATAGAGAAATTTGAACCCTATGCTGACGCGTTCCTCACAGCTGCGCGATATACCGGCCCCATTGAAATCAGAAAAGCTTTAGTTACAAAGAAAATTAAGGAAGCCAATCCTGATGTAAAGGAGATACTTGAAGAAGAAGCCAACCGATTGGCTAATCTTTTGACGCGGGTCCGTTCCGCCATAATTGTCGAAACTACCGAGGCTCTTCTACACTTTTCAGATGCACTTTTGACCTCTTATCAAAAACGAAAGGAGCAACACTCCCTGATCGACTATGATGACCTCATCCAGGAAACTGGGCGTCTCCTAAATCGTGAAGGAATTGCGCCCTGGGTTTTGTTTAAATTGGATGGAGGGATAGATCACGTCCTGATTGACGAGGCTCAAGACACCAGTCCTGAGCAATGGGGAGTAATAAAGGCTTTGGTAGATGAATTCACTGTAGGAAACAGCGCACAAGAAAATGAACGCACAGTCTTTGCTGTCGGTGATTTAAAGCAGTCGATTTATAGTTTCCAGGGTGCTGACCCGGGAGAATTTCAGGCAATGCAATCATTTTTTTGCGAAAGGGTTTCGAACGCCGGACATAATTGGCGGGAAGTTAATTTAACCGTATCCTTTCGATCAACGCCTGCAATTCTGATGACTGTAGATGCCGTCTTCACAGCTATTGGCACCCAAGATGGGGTCATGCTCGACGGGAATGTCATTAAACACGAAGCGGCCCGGGCGGGGGATGGTGGCCTTGTGGAGCTTTGGCCTCCCGTTGAACCGCGAGAGGCCGACACACCAATCGCTTGGAAACCCCCGATTGAACGTATTCAACGCGATTCACCCCCAACACGGCTTGCACGCCTAATTGCTGAACGTATCCACCGTATGATCAAAAATGAGGAGCATCTTTTATCGCACGGCAGGGCCATTCAAGCTGGTGATATCATGGTTCTAGTGCGTCAACGTGGCACAATTGTCGAAGAATTAATAAGGGCATTGAAATCTCGTAATATCGGTGTCGCCGGCAGCGACCGCATGGTGTTAACGGAACAAATTTCTGTGTTGGACCTCATGGCATTGGGACGTTTTTTATTACTGCCGCAGGATGATCTGACGCTGGCTACCGTATTAAAAAGCCCGTTTATTGGTTTTGATGAAACAAATTTATTTGATCTCGCTTACAACCGATCTGGATCTCTTTGGCAGGAACTAAAAACACACTTTGGTGACGATGATATGTTCCAAAAGGCATATGAGTTTCTGTCTAATATGCTGTCTAAGGTGGATTTTGTTACACCTTTTGAACTTTACAGCTACCTTCTATATGCGGAGGGG
>ERZ651768.1011-NODE-1011-length-20831-cov-13.807170_pt1 | contig 20831 bp, 17 predicted proteins | sample MGYA00514754_ERZ651768 | MGnify/ENA metagenome assembly ERZ651768
ACCAATTTGCAACAAGTGGTTCGAGAATATTTTTGCTTTTTACACTCGCTAAACACATTTTACACAGTATTTAATTCATCTTTAATTCTAAGTCTTACACACATACTCTAGAGTTGTTAAACATTGACTTTCATCGGGATTTCCTTTTGGTTAGTGCTGGATTTTAAAATCGCCTTTTTATGTCGATTTTGAAAATCAAAATCGCCTTTTTATGGCGATTCCTGAGAAAAGGTATGCATCTAACTCCCGTGTCATCGAATTTCAAAGTACTCTACAGTTAGTCTACCTTACTACAAAATTGGAGGTAGTGTTAGATATTCAAAAACTGATGTCCAGAATTATTTTGATGATGTTCGGATCGAGACAAAAAACTGTTAAACCGGAAAGCTCACACAGTCTAAAAATATACGATGCAGGCACGAATCACTTTTATCCTTGAAGACGGGGATTCTGTTTATATTATCGGTGTAATTAACTGAAAGTACAAGCTGTAATTCTACTTTGGGGGTTTTAACACAACTTTTGAGATTACAGTTATGACTATTGAAATTAAGATCCCCTGTGCATTAGATGATGTGAGAATTTCTGTTTTTGAAAATGCCACCTCAACTAAGCCAAGAGGCAGTGCATCAATTCATGAGTTATTATCCCTTATCAAAACACCACCTGACATGATACTGAAACAAATTGAGAACCTCCGTCTTCATCTGTTGAAAGGAGAAGAGGAAAAGTACAAGCAAGAAAAAAAAGAGCTAGATGCAGTAACGATTTCAGGAACATTTTTCGAACGTAAAGCTGCCGATCTGATTGACCACTCTGGTATTTTACAGATTGACATTGATAAGGTTGAAAACCCTTCGATGCTACGAGACAAGATAGCCCAAGATCAGCACATTATCTCAGCATTTTTGTCTCCCAGTAACCAGGGTGTTAAAGCACTGATGTTAATTCCTGCAGACCATACTTTACACAATGATATTTTTTTGGCTGCAGAAAAATATTTTGAAGAACACTATAACGTTCAGGTCGACAAATCCTGCAAAGACGTGGGCAGACTTATGTTCTTGAGTTTTGATCCAGACTTGAAAACAAACCCAAATGCTATTCCATTTAAATTGCCAGAAGGTAACTTATTATTTGATGCTGACGAATTTCAGGGTCAATGTTTTTCTCTACAAACTGAAGGAGAAACTGCTGACCGTTTACAGAGTGCATTGCAGGTTCTCAGTGCAGAAAAATATGAAGATTGGATAAAGTACGGTCATGCATTGAAGGGCTGGAATGGATCTGGTGCTTTCAACATTTGGCAAGAGTGGAGCAGTACTGCAAGCACCTTTAAAGATAATAATGAATGTGCTTCAAAATGGGCTAGCTTCAGTCCATCTTCTGGTATTGATGAGAGGGCAATATTTAGAGCAGCTATAGATGCAGGGTGGGAAATGAAACGAGAATGTAATTATCCATTAACCCCGAATGTTTCCTTAGCAGATAACGGACTAGAGGAGAGGCAAAAAAAACTGTTAAAAGTGGAGGGTTGGCCTGAACCATTACCGTTACCGAAAGCACCTCCTCCTCCTCCATCACTTTCCCCTTCTATTTTGCCTGAACCATTAGCAGAATATGCAAGAGTTACTGCACTAGAAAATGAGGCATCACCAGAAGCAGTAGCTGCCTTTCTCCTCTCGTCAATCGGTGCTGTTACAGGGACAAGGTTTTGTATTCGTCCTGATTATAGAAAAATGACATGGTATGAGTTCCCTGTCCGATCTGCAGGACTTGTAATGAATGTGTCAGAAAATAAAAGTGGAGTATTTAAAGCTGGGATCGGCCCTTTAACTCGTTTGCAAAAAAGTTACAAAAACAAGAATGATGAAATACTTGCAATAAACAATATGGAAACTGCCATCTTTAATAAAAAAAAATCAGGATTATTGAAAAGACTCGAGAAACTTCAAGAGAAAGGTGAAGAAGAAAAAAAAATACAAGCCGTAGAATCACAAATTAAGGAACTTCAAGAGCCTGAAAAAACATACCCAAAGGTTATCAGCATTACTACTGGAACCCGAGAAAAAATTCTTGAGATGTTGTCTCATGGTAATGAAAGAGGGCTAATGATCAAAAGAGATGAGTTAAGTGGTTTTTTTGCTGATCTGACAAGGGACGGGAAAGATGGGGATCGACAATTTTTTATTGAAGCAATGACCGTAGCCTATTCTTACGATCATAACACCATTTCAAGGGGGACTGACCTAGCTGAATTACTAGCCGTCTCTGTGTGTGGAACGATTCAAAAAAGCAAGGTTCGTCGTTTGTTACTTGAAATGGAACAACAATATAAAGATGACGGACTCCTCCAACGATTCATGTGGGTTTGTCCTAAACAGGTTAATTATAATGATTTTGATGAGGAGTATCAAAAGGGGTTCAGAGGTATAGACTCCGACCTTTTTTCTCGTACACAAACTCTGTTTGAAAAATTGGATGCATTAACCCCAATAGATATTGGGGCTACTGAGGCAGTATACAGTCCTGCTCCATGGATTGTTTTTGATGATCATGCACAAACCAATTTTTTTACTTGGAGGAAATTACTAAAGGAGGAAGTGCTTACTGATGAAAATCTATCGGATGGTCTTATTGCTCATCTTTCAAAATCAGAAAGACTTGTCTCAGGACTAGCACTCTCTTTCCATGCAGTGAAATGTGCTGTTGCCAATAATATAAATGAAATCCCCAAAACAATTGATAGTGACTCACTTAATCGAGCAATAGATATTTGGGATATTCTACGAAAGCATGCAGAAGCATTTTACAACATGGAATATTTGAATACTATCGAAGCTACACATTTATTCAACTCACGTCTTGGCAAATTCGATGATGTGTTTTCGGTAAGTGATGTAAAGCAAAAAAGATGGAAAGGGTTGAAAGATGAAAAAGCAATTCTTGAGGTAATGGATCTGTTATCTGGCACAAATCGAATCTTAGAAATTGAACCACCGAAAATAAAACGGGGCCGTCCACTTTCAAGACGATTTAAAATAAATCCAAAAGTAAGAAATAACTAAATCCCCTAGGGGATCACTCCTAAAAATCCTAAAAACTAAGATAATCTGCTTTTTTAGGATTTTTAGGACACTGCTCTACGGTGTTTTTTTAAATCATACTATGTACAAAAGCAAATTTTTAGAAAGTATTAGCATTGATCAAAATGTTCTTGCAGATTTTCCTAAAGAACAAACTATCGAATTTGATAATTTACAATCAGAACTACTGGAAGATAGTAGGCTGGCAGCTAGGCAAGCATTGTTTCCTGATCCACAAATCTCAGAGATGGAAATTGAAGTCCTACGGCAAATACTAAAGCAAACTCTCGTCCAGGGGTCATATCTTCATGCATGTAGGGATGAAGAACAGGCAAACTGCTTTCGTATTTATCTGATGTCACATCTCCCTCCTGAGTTTGCTGCATTAGTGATCCGAGGGAGTGAAGTCAATACATTCAAAGAGGCAACCAAAACACCAAAAACAATAATTAAAGGAGGCAACGGCAAGCACACACTAACTTAACCTAAATTTATGAACAATCAAATAGGATATTATTATGAAAAAAGCACCAACTAAGGAAGAAGTATTTGGTCATAGATCTCTCGCATATGAACTACTCAAGGCAGAATGTGCAATGAAATCAATTTCACTGAATTTGTCTAGTCTTAGATTTGCAAATCACAGAAAGTTTAAGAAGGAAACACTGAAAAAAACTGAAAGGCTATATTCAGAAATCAGAACTTTACGTGAATCAATTGGAAATGAATTTCAGAAGTTATTTGAGGGACGGGAAAAGTACGATACACCTCGGCTTCATTATGCTTACAGAGGAGACACAATAAAAGAGATTGATGAACTATTCCAAGATGTTTGGTTAGATTTAAAACCGGTATGTGGCGATAGTTATCAAAATGATCTTCCTTTTTAGTAGTGTCAAAACTGAAGCAAAATTTACAGAATTAGTTTTGATTGAGATTTTCATCATGGATTAATTCTCTGTGAACTCTAATGTTTCTGAGGTAGAGGTGTTTTTCTTGAAAATCGTCACCTGACCTCAGAGCTTCAGAAGAACATTATAGAACTGTCCTGCAGTGTTTGGTTTGACATATAAGCTAAAAGTACTAGATAATGTATGTCGTTTCTCAGGAAGCCTCATCAACAATTTATTACTCGTTGGATCCAAGGTAAATGAGTATGTCATTAGAAGGCAAAGATAGTTTTGGTTAATTGATTGCCAAAATGTATTTAATTCAGACTATGTAATTCTTGTAACGGAATAATACCTGATAGTTGTGGGTATATTTTTTGAACTCAGCGAACCAAAATGAGACTTTAGTATGCGAAAAAGCAAAACTCTTTCAAAGTGGAACAGTCGGTTGCCAGCCAAAGTATGCTGCCTTCAACACTACATCCCTTCATTCATCGCCCATGCGGCACATTTCGGTTTTGATTGCATCTGGCTTGATTTGGAACACCGTGCATTCACAGACCGAGAAGTACAATCCATCCTTGCCCAATCTCATCAACATGACATTGATGTCATGGTAAGACCCTCCACCTTAGAAAAATCCAAACTCTACCGATATCTGGAAGATGGGGCCTCAGGACTGATGATTCCCCATGTTTCTGACGCAAAAAAAGCACAAATGCTGGTGGATTATGTGAAATTTCCTCCTCTGGGTGATCGTGGTATTGATGGTGCTGGACTGGACAGTAACTTTATGATCAATGGTGGACTTGAATATACTGAAGGAGCAAATCAGGAAACCTTTTTGGTAGTTCAAATTGAAACTCCTGAGGCCATCATGAATGTTGATGAAATTGCGGCAGTAGAAGGAGTTGACTGCCTGTTTTTGGGAACGGGAGATTTGAGTTTAAGAATCAATAAGTTGAACTCAAAATTTGATCTGGAAGAATCTATCAAAAAAGTTGTAGAAGCGGCACAAAAAAATGGCAAAGTTTGGTGCAGGCCTGTTTCAGGAGAAGAAGATATCCTTACAATTCTGAAACAAAATTCGCTTTTTATACCATACGGGGGAGATTTTATGATGTTAATGAATGGACTCAAGCAGCATTCAGCTGAGTTGGATTCCTGTATCAAGAAACAATTTTAGACAATATTTTTCCTTCAAATTTATACCATGCAGATTGATTTAAGTAAAAAAACAGCTTTAATCACCGGATCTGGACGTGGAATCGGTAGAGCATGTGCGATTGAATTAGCAAAATCTGGAGCTAACATTATTTTAAATGATCGGCCAGAAAGTCCTGATTTAGCTAAAACTAAATTGGAAATCCAAAAATTAGGAGTACAATGTGAAGCAGTACCGGCCGATGTTTTTACCCGGTCCGGATGTGAATCTCTTATGGCTGGTGCCCTGGAAAAATTCTCCTCAGTTGACATCCTGATAAGCACCACAGCATTCGCAGGAACTCGCCAATCATTCTTAAAATATGATCATGAAGATTTTGAAAAGGGCATCAATGGGACTCTGATCGGAGGGTTTCATATGTCACAACTCGTAGCTCGTCAAATGGTTTCGATTACCATTCATGGAAAAATCCTTTTTATTTCCAGTGTACAGGCTGAAATGCCTTTTGCTCAATGTGCTGCATATGGTTCTGCAAAAGCAGGTTTAAATCATTTAATGAGAACTATCTCTGTAGAACTTAGCCAACATCGAATAAATGTAAACGCCATCCAGCCGGGATGGATTGATACACCAGGTGAACGGAATCACTTTTCCGAAGATGAAATTCTTCAAGAGGGACCACTTCTGCCTTGGGGACGGCTGGGACGCCCTGAAGAAATAGGAAAAGCGGCATGTTTTCTGGTATCCGACCAGGCAGACTATATCACCGGAACGATTCTTACTGTTGATGGTGGATTCCTATACAAGGATTGTCAATCTCCCTTTCGTGATTAATTAACCTGATAATGCAGATTCCAAGTTATTTAGTTAGTGTGCCAATACCCTGGGATGAAGATCAGTCTTTTGACAAAGACGTGTTTACAGAAATTTTGGGAGAACTGAAGAAGCAATACTGTGACGGGATTTATCTTTTTGGAACCAGCGGAGAGGGCTATGCACTTACGGATGAAGAATTCTCTGAAATAGTTGCCCACTTTAAAGAACAGACCTGGGATTTTTCCGGATTCCTCCAAGTTGGCTGCTTCGGGTTAAGCAGTGCTCAGGTGAAGTTCAGATGTGGTGTATGCATGGACATAGGAATTGAACAGGCACAGGTAACCCTGCCTTTTTGGAAAGAACTGAACGATGAAGAATTAGAACTTTTTTTCCAAGATATCTGTCATTCATTTCCTGAAATGAAATTTTTGCTCTACAACAATCCAAGAAACAAAAGGAGACTCAAGGGTTGGGAGTTGGAAAATATTCACAAAAACTGTCCCAATCTGGTGGCCGCAAAAACCGGATCCGGCAATTGGATGGACATCTATGAACTACTGAAAAACTCCCCTTCCATCAATCATTTTCTGACAGAAGGAGCATTTCCTTTTGGATATACGATTCGTGAAGTGGGACTCATACCTTCCTACAATTATATATTCACGGAACGTTGCCGAATGTTTTTTGAAGCAGTAATATCTTTTGAACGAGAACGTGCTGAAAATTTACACACTGAAATCATGGAGTTTTATTTAAAGACGGCCCTGCCATTACTAAATAAAGGCTACATTGATGGTGCAATTGACAAGGCTTATGCACGTTTGGGAGGATTGAACATTCCACTGACCGTTAGGTCACCTTATCAGGGTCTCAGTATTAACGATTTTGAATGGCTGAAAAATGAGGTGTCTCAGTTTAAAAGCGGCATAGTGAAAGATCTGAGCCGGGAACCGTCTCAAACTGTAATTGATTAAGACATGACGAAAATAATGGTCGGCACTGTTCAATTTGGTATGACCTATGGGATAGCCAATCAACAGGGAAGACCCTCAAGGAAAGAGGTGTTGGAGATTATAAAATTTGGATATGAGGCCGGCATTTGTGATTATGACACTGCGGCGGTTTATGGTGAAAGCGAAGAAGTGCTTGGACAGTCCTTTAAAGACCTTGGAATCTGTCACAAAGTCAATGTTTTTACCAAAATCAAAGCACTTGATGTTGAGGCAAAAAAATCCGAAAAAGATTCAAGAAAGGAGATTGTTGCCTCATTGGATCGATCACTTAAACGCTTAAAAATGGACTGCGTTGCAGGTGTATTATTTCATCGGGAAGAGGATGTCCAGCATTTGGCACTTCTTCAAATGCAAAAACAGGCCGGAAAATGTCAATCTGTTGGAGTTTCATGTGGACATGACCCGGAAAAAGTGACTGATTTTTTAAATTCCGACTCTGTAGATGCATTCCAGTTACCATGCAATCTGATGGATCGTCGTCATAGTGAGGCGGGCGTTCTTGAAAAAGCACATAAAAACGGGGTTTTATCTTTTATACGCAGCGCTTTCCTTCAGGGAATACTGACTATGAAAAACGACGAAATCCCAACGGCATTAGCAAATCTTTGTTCCCTGCACCTTCATTATACATCGCTTGCAGAAGAAGCAGGAATAACATTGAAGGAGATGGCTCTGCGTTTCATTTTGAATCATCCTGTTTCCAAGGTTGTCATAGGTATAGAATCACTGATGCAATTTAAGGAAAATCTCTGTTTTTTTGAGCGAGGGCCTCTGCCCGATGATCTGATGCAAGCCATAACTCTAACTTATGAACAACCAGATCCATATTTAATTACTCCTGCTTTGTGGCCGGTACAAGTATGAAGTTATGCAGATTGTTCGATTTGCTGGAAACATATAAAAAACGATTATGACGAAAAAAAATGATTTCGACGAAGATGGCTTTGTCCGTCTACCCAGATTTTTGACTAATCTACAACTGGTAGAACTACAACAGGCTGTCGAGAGGTATATCCTAGAAAAAGTCCCTCAACTAAAGCAGACTGATGTATTTTTTGATAATCCTGAAAAACCGGAAACTCTCAAACAACTGCACCGGATGGAACAAGATACATTTTTTGCAAATTATAGCCGTCATTCACACTGGAACAAGACCGCGTCAGATTTTCTTGGAGAACCTGTTGAAGTTTTAGGAGTTGAATATTTTAACAAGCCTCCTAAAACCAAACATGAAACTCCTCCGCACCAGGATAACTATTATTTCTGTCTTGCTCCGCCACAAGTGTTAACCATTTGGGTGGCCCTTGATTATATAGATGAGGAAAACGGCTGTGTTCACTATGTTCGGGGTTCTCATCGGCTTGGCCTTCGCCAGCATAGACTTTCCTCCACCCTTGGATTTTCACAATGCATTTCTGATTATTCTCAAAGTGATATGGATAGTGAATCAAAGGTCACCTGTCTACCAGGTGATGCTGTGATTCACCATGGAAACACCATACATCGTGCAGAACCAAATCTTACAAAAAACCGCCAGCGCAGGGCTTTAGCAATGGTATTCCGTGGAAAAAGTGCCCGCCGTGATTACCAAAGCTTTCATACCTATCTGGAAAGTTCCAATCAGCAACAGGCTTCATTCGGTATAGAAAGTAAATAATGGTTGATCAACCCACAGAATCCAACAGAATAAAAACTTCTACTGTCCAGCCTGATGAAGAAGCACACATAAATACGCTTTTTGATTTAACCGGCCGCACAGCACTGATAACTGGCGCTAGTGGTTTTCTTGGACAGTCTTTAGCTCGTGCTTTAGCGGAAGCTGGTGCGAGAGTGGTGGTCAGCAGCCGTAAACGTAAAAAGGCCGAAAAAATTGCTGCGCTTCTGAAGGGGGCAGCACAAGGGAGTCATATTGGAATTGAATTGGATCAAATGGACGAAACATCCATCAATGCCGGTTTTGATGAACTTCTGCATCGTGTTGGTTCCTTGGAAATCCTGGTAAATAACGGACATTCCCCGCTGGGCGCCGACTTGACTGATGTTACCGGAGCCGAGTTTCAACAGCAACTCGGCAACGCAACCGGTTATTTTCTTCTAGCCCGGCGTTTCCGCAACTGGTCTGTTTCTCAGAAAAAATCTGCATCAATCATCATGCTTGGCTCAATGTATGGGGTAGTGGGTTCATACCCGGAAACATATGAAGGATTAGTCCCTGCCAGTCCTGTAGCCTATCATACACTAAAAGGGGGAATCGTTCAGATGACTCGGCATCTTGCTGTTTACTGGGCAAAACAAAACATCCGTGTGAATTGCCTGAGTCCGGGACCTTTCCCAGGACCACAAGCTGATTCTGAAATGGTGAAAAGACTCTGTCAGAAAAGTCCTATGGGAAGGATGGGAGTTCCTGAAGAACTTAATGGTGCAATTGTTTTCCTAGCCAGTGATGCAAGCAGTTACATGACTGGACAGAACTTGATCATTGATGGTGGTTGGACAGCCTGGTAGATAAAATGTGTGCTTTTGAAGAAAATTTAGGAGATTTAAACAAGTCTGGCAACCCTTTTGAAATGCTTGACCCCACCTCTTTTGAGATTCGTGAAGAGGATCTGGAGCTTTTTGAAAAAAAAATTGCTTCTTTTCTTCCGGATGAAATCTTCGATTCACATGCACACTGGTATGACATAGCACATCTACAAACGAACTCTGGGAAAGAAGATAGCTATGTAGGGACAGAGGTTGGATACAATATGATGAAAAGCAGTCTTGATCTCTGGATGGGGTCGAGAGACCACAACGGTCTTTACTTTCCTTTTCCGGTGAAACATCTGGAGTGCCGCAAGGCAAACCGTTTTTTGCATGAAGAGATTAGGAAACGTCCACAGTCCAGAGCACTGATGATGATCCGACCCAACGACGAACCTGATGAAATCGAAACAAAAATCAGGGAAAAAGGATTCGCAGGGTTCAAAGTTTATCATGTATTTGCTAACCGAAAAGAAACGTTTTTTGCGGAACAAGGGGAGTTCCTTCCTGACTGGGCTTGGGAAATAGCCAATCGACATGGTCTTTGGATCACCATGCACATGGTGCTTCCAAAAGCATTGAGTGATCCTGCCAATTCGAAATACATTAGACAGAAGTGTATCCAATACCCTAACGCTCGCCTTGTCTTGGCACATGCAGCCCGAGGATTCAACGGCAATCACACTGCTGATGCAGTGCATCTAATCAAAGACCTGGACAATGTGTTTTTTGACAGTTCTGCAGTCTGCGAACCAACTGCTTTTGAAGCCATAATTAGAGCAACTGGAACTACTCGATTAATGTATGGTAGTGACTTCCCTGTCAGCCAAATGCGTGGGAAAGCGGTTTCAGTTGGGGACGGGTTCATGTGGTTCTATTCCAACAATGTTGAGTGGAATGGTTGGCCACACGGGCATCCCAATCTAGTAGGAATTGAGTCTCTATTGGCACTCAAGCAGGCCTGCCGAAACCTTTGTTTAAAAGACCTGGATCTTGAACGAATTTTTTCCACTAACGCAAAACAACTGCTGGGTATTTCCGAGGTTCCTTCAAGAAAACCAGTTTTGGAGCAATACCGTCTTGCCAAAAAAATAATTCCCGGTGGAGGAAATCTTTTGAGCAAACGTCCTGAAATGCTTGCTCCCGATGAATGGCCTGCTTATGCGGAACAAGCCATCGGGTGCGAAATCATCGACACTGCTGGGAATCGCTACATTGATATGTCCTATAACGGAATTCTAGCCTGCATTCTGGGCTACGCTGATCCGGACGTTAATGCAGCAGTGATCCGCAGAGTGAACATGGGATCAATGACTACTCTTTTATCATATGATGAGGTCAAACTGGCTCAGCTGCTCCTAGAGATCCATCCATGGGCTGATAAGGCCCGATTCACAAGAACCGGAGGAGAATCGATGGCAGTGGCAGTGCGGATTGCCAGAGCGGCCACAGGCAGAGACAAAGTTGCTATATGCGGATATCACGGCTGGCATGACTGGTATTTGGCGGCAAACCTTGGAAAGGGTGGAAATGAAAATCTGACAGGTCATCTCTTGCCCGGTCTTGAACCAAATGGCGTTCCCAAAGTATTGAGAAATACTGCTTTACATTTCCACTACAATCAATTGTCAGAATTAGAAGAAATCTTCAAAAAACATGGTTCAGAATTAGCGGCTGTTGTAATGGAACCAACTCGATCTACTGATCCGGATCCAGGTTTTCTTGAAGGAATACAAGAACTTTGTATCAAAAACAGTACAAAACTTATTTTTGATGAAATTTCAATCGGCTGGAGACTTTGTCTGGGCGGTGCTCACATGATTTATGGAGTAAATCCCGATATGGCTGTTTTTGCAAAAACGATTAGTAACGGGTTTCCCATGGGGGCGATCATTGGAACCGCATCAACCATGGAAGCTGCTCAAAAATCATTCATATCAAGTGCCTACTGGACTGAAGGTGTTGGGCCTGCGGCAAGTGTGGCTTGCATAGAAAAAATGAAAAAAAATGATATACCTTCTCATCTAAATACAATAGGAAAGTATTTTCAATTAAAATGGAAAGAAATTGGAAAAAGATATGATTTGCCTGTTTTCTCCAAAGGGAGACCAGAATTAGTTCAAATCGGCTTCAATCATCCAGAAGCAAATTCTCTGATGACCCTTTTTACGACACGGATGCTGGATGAGGGTTTTTTAGCTACTTCAGGATTTAATCCCACTTGGGCTCATCAAAAAAGGCATGTGGACGATTATTTTGACAAAGCTGAAAATGTATTTACAGAATTGTCAGAATCTTTGGAGAAAAAGGACATTAACCAAAAAATAAATAATAGCCCTAAACATACTGGATTTTCCAGGTTGGTAAACTAAAAATCATAAATCCAATGAATGAAATAACTCAAGTTCAACAGAAATACTTTGATATGTTTGGTTTTATAATCATTAGAAATGTTTTATCAAAATCAGAGTTGAAAGCTATAGAAGAAGAATATCAATTAGGTTTTCGAAAAACCTTAGAACATCATAGTGATGGTTTCGGAATGCGGAAACAATTCAATTGGTCGAATTTAAATGAAAAGTGTCCTAATCTTTGTAATTTACCTTCTCATCCAAAAATTTTAAAAACTATCAAGAAATTATTAGGGGAAAAAACATTCCCATTTTTATGCAACAGCAACAACTTCAATGGCCCTGCAACAGAGTGGCATACGGATCAGAATCAGGATATAGATTGTTTTACTGTCAAAGTCGCATTTTATCTAGACGAACTGAATCAAAATAATGGTGCCCTTAGATTTCTTCCATGCTCTCATAAAGAACCTCTTAATAGAGAATTATGGGATTTTGGCCTTTACGGGTCGAACAAAGGAAGTCTTGATGAATACGAAAGTAAATCCGGAATTCCTATTGATCAAGTTCCTTCATCTCATTGTATTACAAGCCCTGGAGATATGATCATATTTAATTTAAAAATCTGGCATTCCTCCTGGGGTGGGAAACTCAATCGGAGAAATGTTACAATAAATTTTTCCAAATATCCTGAATCATTGAAAGAAAGTGAATCATTGAAAAAATTGGCAAAACAGTCTAAACAAACCATGAAAAGCTTGAATTTCCCAATGCCCCAATTTACAAATTATTGGGAAACCCTTATTAATAATAGTCCAAATAAAGAATGGATAAGCAATCTTGAAAAATTTGGATTTTATGAAAATAATTTCTCTCAGGTTGGAGAGAGCTAGAAGAAAAGTACCAATTACCGGTGACTTGTGGAGGCAGGCCGGAAATTACACAGGTTGGTTTTGATCATACCGAGGCAAATTCTCTGATGACTCTTTTTACTACACGCATGCTTGGCAGTGGTTTTCTAGCGTCATCGGCTTTCAATCCAACGTGGGCTCATCAACCTCGACATGTCTCCGCATTTCTTCAAGCAGCAGAACCCGTGTTTGAAGAAATCACGGAAGCTCTCGAAAATAATGACATTGAGCAGAGAATCAATCACAAGCCAAAACATACCGGCTTCGCAAGACTTGTGGAATGACATATTTTGTTAAGTTTTGCTCAATGTGCTCACACTTGCAATTAAATCCGATTTTTTTTAGATTTATATGATATTTACAATATGTTATATGCACTTAAGTAGTTATTAAAATACTGAGTAAATAATAATGTTTTTGTATTTGACATTTTATCCTAACAGCTGTATTATTCGCTAAAATGCAACATTTGCTTACCACAAACCGCAAGTAATCAATTTTTTAATCCATAAAATGGAATGAGGTACTGTATCCAGATTGTTAGCAAAAACATTTCACTAACCTTTTAATCAACTTTTTCATTTAAATGACAGGAGGCCCTATGTAACATACCTTGTGAGTACTTTTTTTAATTTTCTTACTATGTATGTAAGTTAATTTTTTCCCCCTTAATTTCAACTATAAAGGTAAAGATGAATATATTAAAAGTAGTTACGCTCTCTACATTGATGCTGTTTGCGTCAATGGAGTTGTGGGCGCGGGCCACCAACAGCAATCCGTTGTCTGATATCAGAGTCCGTCATGCGGTTGCTTATGCCATAGATATGGAAACAATCCGGGATACTCTCCTGGAGGGGAAGGCCATTGCAGCAGATGCCCATATCCCAAATGGTCCATATAAGCCAGCAGGTTTAGAGGCGTATAAGTACGATCCTGACAAAGCCCGTCGCTTGCTCAAAGAAGCCAATTGGGATTCGAACATCGAATTGGATATGGTCTTTTATTATGGAGATCAGTTGACGGTCGATTTAATGAGCGCAATTCAAGCCTATCTGGCTGATGTAGGAATCAAAATGAACTTCAGGAAATTGGAAGGTGATGTTGGTGCACAACTATGGACAGCACCCAAAGATCCTGTCAACGGACCTGCAGCTGTGAAATGGGACCTTGGTTATGGTGCACATGGTCCATTGGCACTTCAGGAATACTATGTACGCTACAAGACAGGCGACAATTCCTACACACCAAGTGATCCAAAGCTTGACAGAATGATTGATGCCATTACCACTACTCCTGATGTTGCAAAACAAAAGGCTGGATTCTTTAAAATTGTCAAATATATGCAGGATCAGTTGTACACTTTGCCTCTTTATTACCAGCAGGCCTTTACTTATGAAAGTAATAAGGTAAACAGAAATGGAGGAATGTATGGAAATCCTCAATATAATTATGACTGGGGAATTACAAATTGGACTACAGTACCCGATGCAAATGGCAAAATGATCATGCGCACCAACACAGGTCCCATCGAATTCTTTGAACATCCTTGGTTCAACCCAGGATTATTTATAGCAAACAAAGTTCTTTTCGATCGTTTGATAACTTGTGATGGTGGTCTTGCACCAACGCGTCCGAAAATGGCCAAGCATTACAGTTTGAGTACTGATGGTAAGACACTGACTTTCATCATGAAGGATAATTTAAAATGGCACGATGGCTCACCAATTACCGCTAGTGAAGTCAAATGGAATATTGAATTGGCCCTGAAAGTTCCTACTTTAATGCCGATTTTTAAGAATACCTTCAAATCCCTTCAAGGTGCAGAGAGTTATGTTAATGGTTCTGCAAACAGTGTTTCAGGCATAAAAGTAAGTGGTAATAAATTAACCCTTCAATTTGCGAAAGTGGATCCGAATGTACTTCTCACATTCTCACAATTTGCCCCCTTACCAAGGAAGCATGTTGGAAATGTAGACCCGACCAAGTTTCAGCAGCATCCTTTTTGGCAGAATCCAATTGGATCTGGACCTTACCGTGTCAAAGAAGTCCAAATGAACGACTACGTCGTGTTTGCCCCATTTGATGATTATCATGAAGGAAGAGCGCGAATTGATGAAATCATTGCCTCTCCAAGTAATGATAATGATGCCAATTTGGTGAAAAATGCTTCAGCCGGAAGGATGGACTACGGTTTTACAAAAAACGTTGCTGATGTAAAATCTTTAGAGGGTATGAATCATATGCAAGTTCTGCCTCAGAACATTCCCTATACGCGTATGATTTGGTTTCAAAAGTTTCCAAAAAAATAAACATTCAACTTAGTCAAAGTGGTGTTCAGGTTTGACATAGTCCTTATGTCAACCTGAACGCCTTTATTCACAAAGATCCGTGTTAGCATATTTCATAAGAAGACTCCTTTTTCTAATCCCTATGATCTTGGTGATTAGTTTCCTGATTTATCTAGGGTTAGAGTTGACACCTGGAGACGCTGTTTCCTACATGCTTCCGCCAGATGCACTGATGAACATCAAGCCAGCAGAGCTTGAACAAATAAGAGAGTCACTTGGATTAAATCAGCCTTTCATCGTACGTTATTTTTTATGGCTGGGAGATGTTTTGCAGGGAAATTTTGGATACAGCTTAGCCAGTGGAGTGCCTATTAAAGATATAGTTTTAGACCGATTACCCGCCACTTTGGAACTTTCTATTTCTGCATTAATCTTATCCTCCATATTGGGTGTTATTTTCGGGACCATCAGTGCCCTTAAAAGAGGTTCACTCACGGATAATTTTTTCACCGTTTTTGGAATGTTGGGTGTTTCAGTTCCCGAATTCATTTTTGGTCTGATTGCATTGGTAATATTTGCTTTAAATTTGAGATGGTTACCAGTGGGTCAAAGGCTCTTACCGGGCTATGAATCTTATTGGGACCACATGCCTCATTTGATCATGCCTGCAGGTGTATTAGCCCTCATGATGACTGCGGGAGTAATGCGTTACACACGTTCAAGCATGCTTGATTCACTCAACAAAGAATTTATCAGAACTGCAAGAAGCAAGGGAGTCCCTGAATGGCGAGTAAATTTTATTCATGGACTTCGTGTGGCACTTATCCCAATCGTGGTTCTTATCGGCTTTCGATTACCGATGCTCATTGGCGGGACGGTCATCATTGAACAGGTGTTTCAATGGCCTGGAGTTGGTGAATTATTCGTATTCAATGTGAGATCCCAAAACTACCCTCTGGTGATGATGGTCGCATTCTTGTCTGTGATTGCTGTACTCTTGGCAAGTTTTTTAATCGATCTGTTTACTGCCATCCTCGACCCAAGGATTAAACTTGAATGAGTACTCGATGACAGAAAAAAGACGCCCAACAAACCGTTTAGATAAGCGTTTCGATAAACTCCGAGATCGAGAAGTTTATGGGTACAACCCAAATCAATCGGCAAATCGGGCATTAAAAAAGTTACAAAGCAACCGGCTCGCTGTTATCGGTTTGTCTTTTGTTGTTTTAATGATTTCCGCTGCTATTTTTGCTCCCTTCATTACTAAATATGACCCACAAAAAGTAAACCTTCGCTCAATGCTCCAACCGCCAAGTACTGAACATATACTTGGTACTGACAAAATTGGGCGCGATGTGTTTTCTCGAATAATATATGGTAGCAGAATCTCTATCTTCGTAGGCCTTGGCAGCGCACTCGGAGCTGCCCTGATAGGAGTCAGTATTGGCGCCTATACTGGATATAGAGGTGGCTGGTGGGATAGTATTTTTCTTAGATTATCTGAAATTGTCATGTCTTTTCCTCAAATAGTACTTGTCCTTTTGCTTGTTTCAATCCTCGGACAAAGTCTCATGAATTTAATCATTATATTTACTCTGACAGGTTGGGGTGGGCTTTACAGGATGACAAGAGCACAGATGCTATCTCTCAGGGAAGAAGAATATGTTCAAGCCTTGAGGGCATTTGGTTTGAGTCGAACCCTGATTTGCTATAAACATATTCTCCCGAATGCCTTGGGCCCAATCATGGTTAATATCACCTTAAGTACCGCCATGTTCATTCTCCAGGAGGCTGGTTTAAGTTTTCTTGGCTTAGGTGTTCCCCAGAATATTCCCACTTGGGGTAACATTCTAAATGTTGCACAGGATTTACGAGTTCTCGAAAATTTTTGGTGGATCTGGCTACCAGCAGCCATTACCATTTCTCTATTTGTTCTGGCAATCAATTTTGTTGGTGATGGATTGCGAGACAGCACAGATCCAACTCTTCAAGGTTGATTGATATGAGTGAATTAACTGAGTCAATTCTTAGTGTAAAGGATCTGAAAACTTACATTTATGTAAACAATCGCTGCAATCGAGCAGTGGATGGGGTTTCATTTGATGTTTTAAAAGGTAAGACTCTAGGCATAGTTGGCGAAAGTGGGTGTGGGAAAAGCATTACTGCCTCATCAATCATGCAATTGCTTCCTAAATTATCACGTATAGAATCCGGAGAAATTATCTACCACAGTGAAAATGGGGATATCAGAATTGATTTGCTTGAGCGAAATGGTAAACCCATGAGATCCTTGAGAGGTGCAGACATCGCCATGATTTTTCAGGATCCAATGACCGCACTGAATCCTGTTTACACAATTGGTTCACAAATCGAGGAAAATTTAAAATATCATTTGTCCATGAGTACTAACTCCATGAAGGGCAAAGCGATAGAATTGCTTCATAAAATGGGGATTCCTTTAGCGAATCAAAGATCTGGAGAATATCCTCACCAGTTCTCAGGGGGGATGAGGCAAAGAGCAATGATAGCGATGGCCATGGCCTGCAATCCTAAGATCCTCATTGCCGATGAACCGACCACTGCATTAGATGTAACGATACAGGCTCAGATTTTTGAGCTGATGCAAAGACTTAAAGAAGAGCATCAAACTGCAATTATCCTGATTACCCATGATATGGGTGTTATTGCAGAGTTAGCTGACGATGTTGCAGTGATGTACATGGGCAGTATCGTTGAAAAAGGTACTGTGGATGAGGTTTTAAGAAATCCAGCCCATCCTTACACAAAGGCTTTGCTTCAATCCATTCCAATATTAGGTCAAGGGAAAAAACAGGAAATAGAACCAATACGAGGTGCTACACCGGACCCTTACATGCGACCAAAGGGATGCCAATTTATACCCAGATGCGATTATGCAGTAGGTGAATGCAATCAATTTCCAGAAGATACTCAAATATCCGACTCTCATTATGCGAAGTGTTGGAAAAGTAATGATGTGACAAAATATGCCTGAATCACCAGAGGTAATTATAAAACTTGAAAACCTGAAAACACATTTCCCGGTAAGAAAGGGGGTTTTTCGGAGGACCGTAGGTCACATCAAGGCCGTCGATGGAGTTGATCTGGAAATTTACCGTGGTGAAACTCTCGGGTTAGTTGGTGAAAGCGGATGTGGGAAAACAACATTGGGGAAATCCATACTTCAACTGGTGGAATCAACTGATGGTAAAATTCTATTTCATGACAATAATAGAGAACTGGATCTGAGAACATTGGAAACAACGGAGATGAAGGAGGTAAGGAAAAAACTTCAAATTATTTTTCAGGATCCTCATTCCTCATTGAATCCAGCCTTCACTGTCTTTGGTTCACTGCAAGACCCATTAAAAGAATTTGGAATTAAATCAAAATCAGAAAGACGACGCATCATAGGAGATCTCTTAGAAGCTGTCAATATGCGTCGTGAACAAATGGATCATTATCCTCACGAATTTTCAGGAGGACAAAGACAACGAATTGGTATTGCAAGAGCACTTTGTGTGGAACCAGAATTGATCGTGTGTGATGAAGCTGTTAGTGCTTTAGATGTTTCGATTCAAGCACAGGTCTTAAAACTCCTCCAGGACATCAAAGAAACACGAAGTTTGACATATATTTTCATCACACATGATTTGAGCGTAGTTGAGTACATTAGTGATAGGGTTGCAGTGATGTATCTTGGAAAGATTGTAGAGCTTGCAAAAAGTGAAGATTTATACGCAAACGCCTTACACCCCTACACGAAGGCCCTGTTGTCAGCAATACCTGTTGCAGATCTTGACCGGAAGCGAGAGAGAATCATACTAAAGGGTGATGTGCCGAGTCCAGTAGACCCACCATCGGGATGCGCGTTTCATCCAAGGTGTCCCATCAGTGAAGACATATGTAAAACAAAGGTGCCGCAATTCAAAAAACATCCTGTAGGAGGGGACAATCATTTTGCTGCATGCCATTTGATTGATTAGGTTGAGTAGAAAATTTGCTTTATTACTTTCTGTTCATTGCTGATTGTGAAAGTTGAGGACCTGATAATTCACGAAATGATTTAGTGAGTAGAAATATTTTCACACAATTAATGACATCAAATAAACTATGAAAATTCTCAAGAATGGAACTCTGATTGATGGTTCCGGAAACAAAAGAAAAAAGGCTGATATTCTGATAGAGGGGCAGAAAATAATGGATATTGGAACTTTCAATGTTGTTGATGCTCAAGAAATTGACTGCACAAATCTTTGTATTGCACCTGGAATTGTCGATATCCATAGCCATTCGGACCTGGAATCTCTGCAGCACAGAAGTGAAAAAATTAAACAGGGAGTAACTTCTGAAGTGGTTGGAAATTGCGGTTTTTCTCTTTTCCCCTCCAAACCAAATCTCAAGAATCTGCTGCCAGCATTTGAAATATTTGACACTGAGCCTACTCAAAAATGGGATGATGCTTATGCATATTTTAGTGATTTGGATTCCAAAAATAGTTATACCAATATAGCATCTCTAACCGGTCAAGGGACCCTGAGAGCCTTCGTCAAGGGTGCAAATTCAGGGGCAATGGATCATCAGGAAACAACAAATGCCTGTAAAATTCTTGCAAAGTGTTTGGAGCAAGGATCTGTTGGAATTTCAACTGGTTTGAATGAGGTGCCCAGCGCATATGCAGATCTGGAGGAATTGATTACATTAGCCGAGATTGTTCATGAAAAAGGAGGTCTATACACCAGTCATTTAAGGGATTACAAGTTTCAGTTTCTCGAAGCAGTTGAAGAAGCACTGGAAATTGGAAGAAGGACAGGCATTCCAGTTCAGTTGAGTCATCTTCAGGCAGTCGGACAAAAAAACTGGCACAAAATTGACTTGGTTCTGGAATTGATTGAAAAGGCCGAACTTGAGGGTGTCGATGTCGCCATGGATGCTTACCCTTATCTGGCAGGTTCCTGCAAGCTCACCCAAAGTCTGCCGGGATGGTCCCTGGAGGGTGGGACTGTTGAACTGATCAGACGGTTAAATAACCCAGAGATGAGAAAAAGGATAGCTGAAGAGACCGAAGCAGATAGAAGCAACACTTGGAAAGACGTAGTTGTTGTTAATGCTTCAGTGGAAAGAGAAATGATTGGGAAAAATATACAGGAGATAGCAGATATTCGTGGACAGGATGGAATTCAAACCGCCTTAGATCTTCTACTTAAAAACAACGGTTCAGTTCACATAGTTTCTTTCAATCAATCTGAGGATAATTTGAAAAAAGTACTCACTCACCCACTGACATCCATCATCACAGATGGATTGCACCATGAAGGAATTCCTCATCCGAGAACTTTTGGAACATACCCCACTTTTTTTGGTGAATATGTACGAGAAAAAAAATGGATGACTCTTGAAGAAGCCGTCCGCAAAACAACAGCGTTACCCGCTCAAAGATTCAAACTTGAGAAAAGAGGAATGATAAAGGTTGGATATTGGGCAGACATCTTAATCTTTTCTCCAGAGGAAATCGGGACGGAATCAACCTACATGAAGCCTGATGTACCCCCTGTTGGGATCAATCATGTTATGGTAAACGGAGAATGGGAATTCTATGAAGGAAGTTTAACAGGAAAACAAACTGGTATTGCATTAAAAAATTAATGAATGAATCAAGCATATTCAGGAAATGAGATGAAACCACAAAAAGGAAATCTAGAAAATCATAAACAAAAACTCTATTCAGCGGTTCTTTCAGATACTTTGGATTCATTGGGATACTTGAATC
>ERZ651768.1012-NODE-1012-length-20796-cov-4.168782_pt1 | contig 20796 bp, 14 predicted proteins | sample MGYA00514754_ERZ651768 | MGnify/ENA metagenome assembly ERZ651768
GCAAACATAACCATAAAGTCTACCACTATCGGAACAGTCTCGGATGAAGAGGGTTATTTTAGTATTGATAAAATACCGATGGGTGACTACACGGTCACGATCAGTTATATGGGCTATAAGACACAGAATAAGGCTGATATATGGGTACGACCAAATGGCTATGATTTTTTGAGTATTAAACTTGAATCTTCTGTTATCCAGATTGATGATATTATCGTTGAAGAGTCCTACTTTGAACGTTCTATGGTTAAAGAGTATCAGGTTGTATCATTTAACCGGGACGAGCTTCGAAGATATCCAGGTTCTGGACAAGAGATTACCCGTATCATTAACACCCTCCCTAGTGTTGCAAGCGTTGGTGAAAACCGTCAGGATATGATGGTAAGAGGCGGCGGACCAACTGAGAATGGTTTTATCATTGATAATATTCCCATTCCAAGCGTTTCACACTTTCAACAACCTGATGGTAGATCAAATGGACCCGTTGGGCTGATCAATACGGATATGGTAGAGAATCTTGACTTCTTTAGTAACGGGTTTTCTTCTAAATATGGTAACAAGCTTTCAAGTTTTGGAGATATTACATACAGATCTGGGAACAGAGAAAAAATTGAAGGTTATGGACTACTTGGCATGGGAGGCCTTGGTTATTTAATTGAGGGACCATTTAGCGATCGGTCAACCTACATTGCATCATACCGAATGAGTTATCTTGATATTATAGCAGACGCAATAAATGCTAGTGGAGGAATGCCCTCCTATGATGATTTTCAGGCTAAACTAGAGTTTAGACCGGACATCTATAATACTTTTTCACTGCTTATCGTCAACGGTGGAAGTTTATTTGATAGGGACATTGATGGTGCAATAGAAGTCGGCGAAAGCGAATACGGAAGATTAAAAAATAATCAAACGACAATAGGAATCAATTATAAACATATCTGGAACAAGAAGGCATACTCAAATACAAGTATATCCAATTCGATAAAAAAATCAAACGCTCACTTTTTTAATATCAATTCAGACAGCACAGTGTTTAATATTATTGAGAATACGGATGTGAGAAGTCTACGCCAAATAAATCATTTTAAAATAGGACCAGATTCAAAAATGGAGTTTGGTTTTGATGCTGAGATCAATGAAACAGATTACAACTATTATCGTAAGCTACCCAAGAGCAGCATTTTTATAAATGAGATTCAGTTTGATAGAGTTGTCTCAACCACTAACTATGCTGCATTTATAACGCTTAAACAGAATCTATTTTCAAGGTTAATCCTATCAGCTGGAATGCGATTAGATCAGAATGATTATGAAAAAATAAATCTCTGGTCTCCTAGGATCAACCTTGACTATGAACTCATTAGAGGAAAAACAAATCTGATACTCAATTCTGGAGTATATCATCAGAATCCACCGGGTATCTATATTGCAAATGATGTATCAAAAGTATTAAAAAGTGTAAGCGCATATCAGCGTTCACTGAGCCTTGAGCATATGATCACACCTAGCACTAAACTTTCTATATCTGCATATCAAAAAGAATATAATAATAGCCCAATACTACCTGATGCAACACTTCACAATGATCCTACATTTTTATTTGATGAGCTTCGTATGTATAATGGAATTGTATCTGATGGTAAGGCCTTATCAGATGGTTTGGAAATTTTGATCCAAAAAAAGAAAGCTGAAAACTATTATGGTCTTGTAGGAGGGTCAATATTCAATTCAACATTTACAGATTATAACGGAATAAAACGAAACAGAAACCACAACTATCGCTATATTTTTAATATTGTTGGTGGCTACAGACCAAATACGGACTGGGAAGTTTCTGTTAGATGGTCATACTTTGGGGGGAGACCCTATACACCAATCAATCTGAATGCATCAATTCAGGCTGATGAACAGATATTGTACCAGGATGAGTTCAACGAAGAAAAAACACCAGACTATCATTCACTCTTTATTCACTACGAAAAAAGATATAATCTTAGACGATCAAACCTTATTTTATTTTTTGAAATATGGAATACATATAACAGAGAAAATGTAGAAACCTATTTCTATAGCAGGGTTAACAAAAATATTGGGGAAATAGTTTATTTTAGTACCATTCCAGTTGCGGGACTTGGTATAGAATTTTGAATAAATAATTATGGAAAAAGAATTTGACATAAACAAGTCTCAAGAATGGGAGAAAATATATATTGATGGAGACACCGGATGGGACCTCGGTGGGCCCACACCTTTTTTTGTAGATATTGCAAAAAAACTTAAACCAGCAAAGATATGCATACTTGGCTGTGGCCACGGGTATGACGCTATTATGTTCAGCCAAAAAGGATTTAGCGTAACCGCAGTAGACTTTGCGCCTTCCCCAATAAAATATATAAATAAAAAAGCTTCAGAATTATCTCTAGACATAAATACGATTCAAGAAAATATTTTTTCTCTCACTCCTAAGCATAACAATCAGTTTGACTATATTATAGAACAGACCTGCTTCTGTGCGATTGACCCTGATAATAGAAAAAAATATCATAGGCTTGTTTACAATCTGTTAAAGCCTGGCGGATTAATTATCGGGCTCTGGTACCCGCTTGATAAAAAGCTAAGTGAGGGTGGACCAGCGTTCGGAGTATCAGAGCATGAAATAAAAACGCTATTCAATCATGGATGGGATATACTCGAAGAAAGATTTCCAGAAAATTCGATTGAGCCAAGAGCAGGAAGAGAAAAATTAATTATATTTAAAAAAGAATAGATCCAGACAACAGATTATAGCATGTCCTGATCAGGAGTAGGCATATTCTTTAGTATGTTCTCTATTCTGCCCATAACACTATCCGTCAGCAGATCTTTATATTCGATAGATTTTAGATTTTCATCTAACTGTTTTGTGTTGGTCGCACCAAGTATTACGGTGCTTACGTTCTTATTTTTTAAGCACCAGGCTAGGCTTAGCTGTGCCAGTGAGACCCCAAGCCTATCAGCGACTTTACCCAGTCGTTTCACTTTGTTCAACCTATCAGAACCCTCTTCTGATTCCAGTTTATCTCTCAAAAATTTATAATCTGGAAGGCTCATTCTAGATCCATCTGGTATCCCACTATTATACTTACCAGTCAGCACTCCGGATGCTAGTGGTGACCATATTGTGGTCCCCATTCCTTCAGAATCGAAAAGCCCAAGATATTCCTTCTCCATCTTCATTCGGTTAAACATATTATACTCAGGCTGCTCCATTGAGGGTGGTGTAAGTCCATACTTATAGGCTATAAGGTATGCCTCCCTGATTCTGTCTGCGGGCCACTCCGATGTGCCCCAATAAAGAATTTTTCCTTGTTTTACTAAAACATCCATCGCCCGCACGGTCTCTTCAACCGGCGTGTGAAAGTCAGGACGATGACAGAAAAAAAGATCTAAATAATCCAGCTTGAGTCTTTTTAATGCGGCATCACAACCATCCCGGATATGTTTTGCATTCAGCCCTCGCTGCGTAACCAGCTGACCACCAAAAAATACTTTACTAGAAACGGTGTAGGTATCTCTTTGTAGACCAAGCTCTTTTAAAGCAGCTCCCATGATCTTTTCTGACTCTCCTGCTGCGTATACCTCTGCATTATCAAAAAAATTTATTCCAGCGTCATAGGCATGTTTCATTGTTTTTTTTGCTTTTGCCTTATCAAGCTGGAACGAAAAGGTAACCCATGAGCCATAAGAGAGTTCACTGACTCTTAGACCAGACTTTCCTAATCTTCTGTATTCCATTTTCTTTACTTTAATAGAATCATTTTTTTCGTTTGTGAAAAATTGCCGGCCTGTATTTTATAGAGGTATACACCTGCGCTTACCGTATTTCCTTGACTATCTGTTGCGTCCCAGCGGACAGTTTTTATACCTGGACTTTGGGATGTGTTTACCAGATTTTTAACTAGATTACCTCTCATGTTATAGACTGAAATATATACCAGCTCTTGCTCTGGCACTGTATAACGAAGGGTGGTTACAGGATTAAACGGATTTGGAAAATTCTGTTCCAGCACAAACCTAGTAGGGACCTGGTCTATATCTTCATCCGCTGTAAGTGGACTAGAAGAGAATTGAAAATTTTTGACACTCATCATTGCGTTTGATGTAAAGATTTCCTCTATCGTACCATAAAGATCATGGGTAGCACTAATAATATAAAGTTGACCCTGGTCTAATCCTGATAACATATACATCTGGGAGGCATTGACAGATCCCTCTGAAACGGTCATACCATTCTGGTTTTTTATTGTGATAATCGTATTCTCCATGCTTACACCATCTTCGCCGTCAACCTGGCCCATGACCATATTCCCGTACTGAGTATTAAACACAACGTCCTCACTTGAAAAAGTAAAATTAATGTTTTCAACAAACTCACCATCAGAGAGACTAACTACAGAAGCATCATAAATGGTAGACGCATTTTCATAAAACTGCATCTGCATACCAAATCCCGCTCCCCCTGATAATAAGGTTACTGCACCGATCTGATAGTCGCCTGATAATACAGGCAGAGTATAGTCACCGTTTTGGTCAACAAAATTCTGAAATGTTGTCTGGGTTGAGTCTGTGTTTACAGCAAAAACAATTGGAGGAAAAAAGCTTTGTGAACCGTCCGGGGTCGTTACGGTTCCTGAGATTGTTGCATTCGTAGCCTGTTCTATAGGATACAATGTAATCTGGATATCATCCTGATCGGGGAAACTTATCGATGAATAGTGATCAAGATAGCCAAAACAGGAACCATAAATTTCTATGTTTCCATATGGAACCAAGGGAATAACCGCGGTTCCCTCATTATCTGAATTAAATGTCGCAGACCAAAACCCATCCCAATCATTTCCTACCTCACTCATTAGATAACCACCTACACCTGCAATACCCAGTCCTGTTACTGCGTCAACAAAATCAATAGCCAGCGTGTCATTTTGATAATCCGGAGGCCCAACCGGATCCATCTCTATTGTAATAACGTCACCACCCCCTGGAACATTCGCTGACTGGTCTCCGGTAAACTCAAAATATTGATAACTATCAGAAAATCCAATTTTAAAGGCATAAACCTCAGCAAGGCCTAATGGAAAATTATATATCTCAGCATAGCCCAATTCGTTTGACATAAACTCATAGGTATAGACCATGTCCCAGGCCCCAAAGCTCATTGCATAACCCTCTACACTAGGAACAATGTCACCTGTTTCCGTGTTGACAAAAACCATTTTAAGAGTATCCGTTTCAAAAGGAGGCGTCTCATGCGGACTCATTTCAATTACCAGCTGATCTTGATCTGGAAAATTAAATGACATAAAAATATCATAGTAACCGTTCGCGTTTGCATGAAGCTCTGCAGATCCATACGGAAAGTTATGTATCTCAACCGTTCCGCTTGCACCCGTAACAAACTGGAAAGGCATCCACGTTGCATAGCTATTGATAAACCCATTTACATTTTGGATTGGGGCTCCTGTCTCTGAGTGAACGAATTGTATACTCAGGGTGTCTGTTTCCTCATTAGGTATCTCACTGGGATCCATTTCTAACACGATTAAATCCTGACCTGAAAAATAAAACGAATCATAGAGGTCATTATATCCGTTTGCACTGGCCCATATCTCTGTCTGGCCTGTAGGAAAATCGTATAATGATGCCAGTCCATCCTCATCCGTGTTAAACGGAATTAGATAGTCCCAGAATGAAGGGCTATATGCAGAGCCAAAAACATCTACTATTGGATCTCCTGTCTCCGAGTCTACGATCTGAATATTTAGTGTATCGGTAACGTTATTTGTAGACCCAGATAGCATCGCGATAACCAGGTCAGACTGATCCGGAAACACAAATGGTATAAATATTTCTGTGTATCCAGCCGCACTTGCCCATATGTCACCCGCGCCTTCTGGAAAAGATGGGACAACCACCCTACCATCAGAATCAGAAACAAACTGGATAGGAATAAATACGTCATACGCATAGCTATTTATAAACCCGCTTACTCCCTCAATAGGGTTTGAGGTTTCGCCATCTAAAAACGTAATCGTGAGCGTGTCAGCATGGACACTTTGTGCTGATACATAAAGACTAATAAATAAAAATAATTTTTTCATTTTGATGTCTTATATATTAGTAACGAATAATATAATCAGCACACTTAAATAATTATTTTAGGAACATAACTTTTTGAGTGGATGTAAAGTGATCACTTTTTAAACGAATAAAATACATTCCGCTAACCATTGACCTATCTGGAGCCCAGACAATCGATCTTATACCAGGATATAATTCATTGTTAATGATCGTTTCAACATGGTTTCCCAAAATATCAAAAACTGAGATATCTATGTTAGATCTAATCGGCACGTGAAAACGAATTGTAGTGCTAGGATTAAAAGGATTAGGATAGTTTGGCAAAAGCGCAAACTCCATTGGCAAAGTATTAAGCTTTTCGCTACCAAGTAGTGTATTGTCTACGATTATGTGACTCTGAAAATTCTTCTCATCCAGTTCATTTGGGCCGAGGTTGGTCAGATTATTACTCTCATCGTGAATCAAGACTCTGGCATTCCACTGACCCTCAGTGGTCCCTATCGGAAATACAAATGCGCCGGACACATTGGATGAGGAAAGGTTACTGTTAAAATCACCAGAGCTTTCCATAATCTCACCACCATTCACAGGTCCACCATTAAGGATCAGTCTTACTGTATAATTTAGAAGATAGTCATCAGGGTCGCTTGCACTTAGTGTGTATATAACGGTAACCGCAGTAGTACTTGTGTTAACACTATCTGCGGAAAGAGAAAAATTATCCAGCTCAGGAGCAACGCTGGCGTTGCCACAGTCACTAGGACAATTGTCCTCTGTCTCAGGGCCACCACAGACTCCGTCTCCACAGCAGGGATTACCAGGAGGAACATCCTCACAATTGGGGACACCACCACCACCGCCGCCAGCAAAATCACCTTTTAGGCATCTTGAGAAGTATGGGAAATCATCAGTAACCATATAATAATAGATACCTTCAGGAAATTCAGGAGTTACCCCAATTCTTCCATTACATTCATCTAAATCCCCATGACCTTCTACATATTCAAAATCTTGAGTAAAAGCCCCTAATTGAATGGGAATATTTGGATAAATCGTTCCTTGACCCGGGCCACCTTCTAAGGCAGTTAAGGTATCTGGACGACCTTCATCTGGCTCGGTTTTTAACCTCCAGCTTGGTTGGAGAGATATAACCTCACTGCCGGAGTCATTTGCATCGGCATAGCCATATCTTGCGTATACAGGAAAGCCATCTGATGCCCACCCAACAAGGGTCATGCTCTGATCATCTTCCAAAAGATCTATAAGAAGTTCTGGCATGCCATGGTAATGATATTCACCAGAAGGCTGCACATGGGCATGGTTCATATCATCTCCAAAATCAAAAGTTTCATGTCCAAGGGCTTCTATATTCCATTGACCTTGTCCTTGGGCTAAACTACATACCCCATCATCATCACATCTCCCAGCCGTAGCTGGATCAAATTTTACACTATTAATTGCATAGGCTATTGCACCTGCAGGACCGCCAACTTGCACACCGGTCTCAGAAACTAATGCAGGGCAAAGGGAAAATGTTTGATTTACATTTTGTTCGCTTATTGTATTAGGGTTGTTGGGATTAGGGAATGTGCCGACTTCATGATTTGGGATACCATTACCCGATAATATTCTATCCATATCATCTGATGTCCAAGAGAATATACTATATGCGTTAACAGATTCGTCATCATTATATACACTCTCATTTATATCTGTTAGTACACCAACTGTTGAGTATTCTTCGTCTTCACATTGACCATACATAACATTAATAGTCATTATAATTAATAGTACATATATATTTTTCATTTCATAACCTATCTTTAATCTGAATGAAGTAATTAATTTTTTATTATTCTATTAGACTCTTGAATTATAAAAAGGTTAAGCAGTAACCTGTTTGTTTTTCAAACGGGACCAGTAATATGTACCAAATCCTGTCACAAGCTCTACGATTGTAAATATTACTATGTTCACTGCAATGCCGCTTGCAAAACCATAACTGTGAAGGCCAATAGATAATAGATTTACGCCAAACCAGGCCATAATAACAACAATATTATTTAAAACCATTCCCAGAGCAAACTTATCAGGCTTTGCTAAGCCGCTCAGACGCATGTGTACCATCATCAGCTGCCATAGAACAATAAGTAGTGCACCATTTTCTTTTGGATCCCAGCCCCAGAACCTTCCCCAAGACTGGTCGGCCCAGATTCCACCCAAAATCGTACCAAAAAGAGTAAAGAACAGAGCAATAAGCGTGACCCCAAACATATTATCGTATATACTCTTTAAGTGAGCCCTTTGTTTGGGTACCCGAATTTTTTCAATTAGGTATAAGTGTCCAATTAATCCCGCCATTAGTGATGAACCATATCCAAGGATGATTGTGGTTACGTGAGTAGCAAGCCAAAAATTTGAATTAAGTACCGCAACCAGCATCTCCATCGTGTCACCATCTGCTGCGTATCCAAAACCAATATAGTGAAGCAGGGAACCACTTATAGATCCAATAAAAATGCCCAATCCATCTTTCCTGAGATACTCAATCACTACCGAAAATAATACAATCACAAATCCAACAAATATAACGGTCTCGTAAAGAGTAGAAATTGGCGGGCGGCTCATAATAACCATCCTCAGATAGATCCCATAGGTGTGTAAAATAAATCCTGATACCATGGTACCATAAGCAATATTTTTAAGTAGTGTCGGTTGAACCATCCAACTGACCCCAAGTAGGATGACCCCAAGTAGGTAGAATATCAGGCTAACGGTAAACAAGTTTGCTTTATTAACCCAAATCTCTTTTTCAAGAATACTAAAATTAATCCTTTCAGCAGGAGAAGATACTATTCCAGTCTTGTAAGATTCCAGCGCGCTAGTCATAGCAACAGAGTTTTTCTCATACCTAGCCACTAGGTATGCTTCCATTGATTTTAAGATTTTATCCTGGTGCGGCTCAATTACTCTACCATCTAGCAACTCCCATGGTGATATCCAGAGCCCAGTACTATCATCTTTTTCAGGAGGTATAATCTTTAATGCTTTGGCAAAATCATCTGTGCTAGTCTGCTGGAGGCTATAAAGCAGTAAAGCAACTTCTCTTTCGGAATCTGTCCAACTCTCTTCGGGCTTGGTTAATATATTTTGAGAAACATCCAATAGAGACCCTCTGTGACTCATGATATGTGCATAGCTTGTAAACTGTCCAGGCTGTAAATGTAATTTTTTTGCGGTTCCAGGATCATAGACAGTAAACATGGGTAAAAGACAGCTAAGACTTGATGCTATTTCTCTATATTTCATCACGTTCTGGTATATCTCGATCAACTGATTTTCAAAAAGGTCTCTATCCTCATCTTTCTTTTCAAATATATTTCTAATAAGAGGCAGCTGATCCTGAACTCCTGGAAAGATTTCACTGTAGCTGTACTTGTGAAAATTATTTGTCCACTCCAGTCCTAGTGCGTTTACAATATCTGGGTTTCGAATATTAAATATTTTTTGTTCTAAACCTTTTTCAGGAAAAATAACCAGATCCAGTATCCAGTCAATAGCAGAGAGGTCTTCATGATTGATTTTTCTTTTACCATAAAATGCAAGCGTCTGATTCCTGGCATATGTGTCCAATGGTTTTATTCTTCCGCCCTCTTGAATAGGTATATTTTTTTCGGAGAAATCCTTTGCATAAAGTCCACTAATATCAAATAACATTAGAGAGACGATTAAAACGTTAAGGGTAGCGTTCAATTTCATTTTTTATTTTTCTTTAATAGTAGCGGCAAGTTAATAAGCATATGCAAAAGTAGCCCGATCGACATAATTATGCTTGAGATATAAGGAAACAGTCTGCCATAATTATGAACCGCAGCCAGCACAGTAGCCTCACCATCTGGACCCTCAATAAATGAGGCCTGGTAGAACGTGTAGCCCTTGTGCCTTAGTGGCTTATTCATCTCAATAAGAACCGATCTGGGCACATTATTTTTGATGAGGTTTACTCTTGAACTATAACTCTTTGCTACCTGAGTACCCGGGTGCATAACCTTTTTAAAATCTTGCAGCTCAATAGCAAAAGGCAAGTATGTTTTCTTTTTTTGTATGGACATCACATAGTCTTTACCATCTATCTTCAGAGTTGCTGGAACGGATTGACCGAATATTAAACCGTAGATACCGTCACTATCATTAAAACTGCCTGAAACCTGAAAGACAATTCCTGGACGGTTTTTCATGTCATCCTTGTCTCTTGAAATTTCTTTTAGTGAAAAATTTTTCAGCATTCCCTTGTACTGCATGTCAGATGATTCAATCCTAGATTCGAGTGTGGAGTTGTACATATAATCAAGGATGGTAATATCAAAATCCAGGTTCTCATGCGTAAGATTATTCCCACTAACAAAAAGAGGCTGTCCAAACACAGTATACTCGTCAAAGTCTTGCTCAGAGGTGTTGATGATTGCAAGCTCAGTATTGTGATAGTCATCAACAGTATTTGATCTTGAACCCTCTTCAATAATCATGCTCCCTTCAGAGCTAAATATTGCTGTTATCCCTGCTCCAACAAGGAGCATGATTCCTCCCAGGTGAACAACAATTATACCAATCTTATTTACTTTCCACAGGTTATGCTTTAACAACATTGTAATAAGATTGGTAAGCATCAGTGCAAGGACTATACTTCCACCGGGTAATGGAATCGGTCCAACCAAGAAAAAGTACGATGAAAAGTATCGCTGCTGAGAAGCAAATAACCCTATATCACGCTGAGAGACAGTACCGACAATTACCAACACCATTAACCAAACGAGCGAGTAGACAAAAAGCTTGGGACTACTAAGGATTTTTATAATCTCTCTTTGCATTATTTTCTTATCATACCTATGGATGAACAAAAATCTGTGAATGCAGTCTCTAGCTCTGTAATACCTTCGTAATTAGCAGTTAGCTTTATAAAAAGTGTCTCCCTATCCATAGGCATAACAGCTGCCAAAATCGCTTTATCTTGTTGCGAATCATTTATTAGTCTAAATAATCTATACGATCCCATTTTGCTTTCCCCATTAACCGATATGGCCTGAATCTCACGCTCAGTCATTACATCTAGCCCAATTTGCTTACGCCAGCGATTTACATTAGCCGTTAACCCTCCGCTTGCACCGCCAAGAGAAACAACTGATAAATCCCCAATACCCTTTGAAAATGGGATATCAAAACTTGCTAAACGCATTGAATGACCCACAGAAGGCATCCAAGTTTCTGGAACATTCCAGCTTATCCCATTAACATTATTCTGCACACCTTTGGGAGTATTATTTTTTGAAATATCAAAATTAGTCTTTGGCATTCTATAGGATTTAATGTGCCTATTTTTATCGCAAGACAAAATGACAAATGCTAAAAAAAATAACGTGAAATATTTTCTATTGGAGCTCATATGGATTCAAGTTTACCCAGGAATTTTTCATGATAGCCAGTGTTAATAACGTACTCATAAATTTTATTTTAAATATTGATAACAAAGTAACCTATTTTACTTTTTTATAGGAGTGAAAATAAAGTGCCAAAGCAACTATATTTATTAATACCTCAAAAATAGTTAGAAGCTTATTCTCCATATAAAACGTTATATATGGTGGGACAAGCATCTCCCACACTGGTATATCCCCATTCTCAGGAGTAATGGTATATAAATAATAGTCAATGGTGCTAAAGGGATAAAACCACTTTATACCAACAGTCCTCGCAGTAATATAGTCTGTAAGAAGATGAAGAATACTACCAAAAAAAATTATAGTAATAAATTTTTTTAATTCATAATCAACTCTAATGTAACCAATTAACCATCCAGTCCCGTATATGATTAACCAAAAAAATGGTGTGTGTAATAAGCTGTGGTGGTCAACCACTGATTTAGACCAAAGGCCATCTATGTCAGGTATAATAGTAGCAAGCATCCACAGAAATATCCATTTCTTATCATCCCTATCTAATCTTGATACAATATATCCGGATGCTATGTGTGAGTTAATGAACATTTATCGAAATAGTGTGAGAAAAATTAGGCTGTAATTTTAAATCAATTTTTCATCAATAAATTGCTGAAAAAAATCAATAACGGTCTGCTTTACAGGTATATAATCGATTGATAATTCTTTTTTACTTTTTGAGTTATTAAAGTGCACACCATATCCAACATTTCTGCTAACAAAATTTCGTTTTATACCAATAATAGGAGCGATCAACCATACTAAGAATTTTGGAGCTACTCTTTTGGGTATAGGGTACTTATTTCCAAATTTTTGTCGTAAATGATTTCCTATACTTAAAAAGCCCATGCTCTCAGATGAAATTATATACCTCCCTCGTGCTTTAGGATTGTAACCGGCATTTAAGTGTGCCTCAGCTACGTTTCTAACATCAACAATTCCCAGCTTAATATCTGGAACCCCGCTTTTCATGTCACCATTTCCCATCTGCAACATAAATTTCTTACTCTCAAACTCAGAGTGCGGATTCAGCGCTGGTCCAAGAACCAATGACGGGTTTATTACTACTAAGTCCCATCTGTTTTGTTCACCGCAAATTTTCCAGGCTTCCTTTTCTGCAATAGTTTTAGAATAGCTATACTCGCTCATTGTTGGTGATGATGATGTGTTCCACATGCTCTCATCAAAAATGCCCTCAGGAACGTTCTTACTATCGATGGTGTCACCATAAATTGCAGCGACACTGCTGGTTAGAACTACTCGCTTAACGCTTGGTGTCTTATTGGCAGAATCGAGTACATTTCTGGTACCATCAAGTGCCGGCTCAATAAGTTCTTTCTGAGCATCCTTTGAGTCTAAAAAGAAAGGCGAGGCTGTGTGGAAGACTAGTTCGCATCCATCCATTGCCTCTTTGTAAGAACCATGGCTAAGAAGATCAGCCTCAAAATATTTGATATTTCCATTTAATTTATTAGCAATTTTATCTAGATGTAATCTTTTACTTTTATTACCAACATCTCTTATTGCAGCGTGGACGGTTATGCCTTTGTCCAATAAATTTTTTACTATCCAACCAGCTACGTATCCTGTAGCACCCGTGACAAGTACCGGGCTTGTTTTATCGATTTCTGCCATTACTTTTTGTTCGATTTTTCCTCCGAGAACCAGCGAGCCCTCTCCATCTATTTTTCTTAGATCTTTCTTTCTGGCGGCCATTCTTTTTCATCTTAGACCTACTGGAAGTAGTCTCCTCCTTCGACATCTCAATCTTAACATTTACACGGTTAAATTTTGTTCCATTTAAGGCCTTTATCAGTGTTAGTGAGACCGAAGAGTCAATCTCAAAAAAGGAAAAGGTTTTTAATATTTCAATTTTTCCTATTTCAATGTCTCCAGAATTTAAACTCTCATTAATAAAACTTATAAGCTTCAAAGGGTTTAGCCTGTTCTTCGTTCCAAGATTAATATAAAACCGTGTGAAGTTCATTCTTCCTCTGTCTCCGCTACGACCCGTTTTTCTGCCTCTATTTCGCCTTGTCGATTTATCACCAGAAATAATATTAATATCTCTGGCGTTTTTGTAGTAAGAGATAAAGCGGTTAAACTCTGCGGAAACAAAATGTTTTACTAATTCTTCTCTATCAATCCCCTCAAGCTTTTGATTAATCGTAGATAAGAATGGTTCTATCTGCTCATTATCTACCTCTACATTTTTTATTTTGTCAATCAGAGCATATAATTGTTTCTTGCATATGTCTTCACCCGTTGGCACAAGCTCCTTGGAAAACTCTATCCCTGATATTTTTTCGATATCTTTCAGTCTTCTTAGTTCTCGAGCGTGGACTATCACGATGGATATCCCTTTTTTCCCGGCCCTTCCGGTCCTGCCACTCCTATGTGTATAGATCTCTGGATCATCAGGTAAATTATAGTTAATAATGTGCGACAAATTGTTTACATCAAGACCACGCGCTGCCACATCCGTGGCGACTAATAATTGCAGCTGAGCTTTTCTAAACCTTTTCATTACCTCATCACGCTGAGACTGAGATAGGTCACCGTGTAATGCGTCAGCGTTATACCCATCAACCATCAGCCTGTTTGAAACGTCTTTTGTCTCTCTACGTGTTCTGCAGAATACTATCCCATAAATGCTTGGGTTAATATCCGCAATACGCTTGACAACCTCGTACCTGTCTTTGGCCTGAACCATGTGATACACGTGAACGACGTTTACTGCTGCAGTATTAATAGGGTCCACGGCTATGGTGACTGGATTATTCATGTATTCCTTTATGATAGAGGTTACTTTTCTTGGCATCGTTGCTGAGAACAGTAGTGTCTGCTTTTGACCTGCCGTTTTTGAAAGTATAAAATCCAGGTCTTCCTTGAACCCCATTGATAGCATTTCATCCGCCTCATCAAGAACAATCCGTCCAACGCTACCGAGTAAAAGTTTCTTTCTTTTAATCAGATCTTTTGTCCGCCCGGGCGTACCAATCACAATCTGCGATCCTCTGTTCAGTGCCCTTACCTGCGTTTCAATGCTGGCTCCACCATAGACAGGAACAATGTGTATCTTATTTAAGTATTTGGCGTATTTCTTTAGGTCACTTGTAATCTGCATGCAGAGCTCTCTAGTGGGACATAGAATAAGTGTCTGTGCTCTTTTATCTGACACATTTGTCAGATGGATTGATGGTATACCAAAGGCTGCTGTCTTTCCGGTTCCCGTCTGCGCAGAACCAATCAGATCTCGGTCTGAGTCCATCAGCAGCGGTATTGTCTTTGACTGAATCGGTGTAGGCTTAATAAACCCAAGCTCATTAAGAGCCTTAGTAATATCTTTATTGAGTTTTATATCTAAAAAATTCTGCATTATTATATTTTCTCGACTGTTATTTATTTTCTACTAAATCAGTCTAGAAAACATCACCAAGTAGGTTAGTATGTCTGAAAGGCTGCGTTAGGATTGGAATTTAGTTGTATTATAATTAGGTCACTATGGAATTGACCCGATAATAAAGTCCATTCGAATTTCTTGTCCAAAGTCAGGAGTAAATTTCTTAATAATGCTCTGGTCCATGTTATACAGGCCTAACTCGCCGCTAGTGCCAACTGAGTCTTTCTGCTGCCACCAAAGCCTGTCAATACCATCCTCATTAGAGTCTGTAAAAACAAACTGATAGAACCCAGGACCTAGACTAATTTTAAGATCATAGACTGTACTGTCTAAAAGTGCATAGTCTGAGTAGTAAATATTGCCATCGTAGTCCCTTATCTCGTATGTGTTCTGTTTTGCTCGACCAAGGTTATTTGTTTTTATTTTTATCATAAAGTCACCAGGGAACTTTCGCGGTATTTTAACTCGTGAGTAAAGTTTGTTATCAACTGGGCTCTCATCTTCTCTTCCGTTCAAGGATAATGCGTTAACGAAAAATCGTTGATCACCGCTCAGACCAGTCCAGTCAATGATTGGCAACTCTATCTCTAATTTTTCAAGGAAAGAGAGGTTCCCTTTCCACCTAAAGATTGAACTCTTACCTGACTCAAGGCCATAAATAAATTTTATTCTTCGTATTTCTTCAGAGCCAATATTTTTAACCAAAACCTTTGGACTAGATAGTATGGGGTTAATTCTAGAATATTGATCTTTTGAGCTTGGGTTAATGATATCAACAAGCTCTAGATTACGTTTGAAATTATGTGGCCCAAAAGAAAACAGTTGGTGGCTCATCCTGTAGATGCCTTTGATCTCTTCAGCATCTATCATTTTTTCAATCTCATAGTCTATCGATATACTCTGACCTGGTTCTACTAGATCAGTAAGCTCAAAAACATATTCATCTACTTTTGTACCAGGACACCAGCCAGCTCGGTCATAGGGCCAGGTACCACCCTGAGGATATATTGGGTTGTTTCCACAGTCTTTCCAAACGTTCCAGGTAAACTCTTTTAGACCATTTATAATATAAGAGTGCGACTTACTTACCCACTCACAACAGTATTTTGGACCTTCATGACCGTGACCAGAAATTATTGCTTTTATACTAAACCCAGATGCCAGAGGATTGAGATCAATCTCTTTTGTCTTTAACACATTATCATCGGATAGATCTCCGTAATTGTAGGTGTAGCCATAATGTCCATCATATTCTCCAAGTGGATATACATTTTCTACAGAAATTTTATCTCTGAATGGAATTCCGCTGATAAAATAAAATTTAAGATCTAGAAGTTCTTGGTTATTCCCTATTTGCAGATCCAGCTTTCCCTTTAACAATGGAGCATAGTCTGTTATATCATAGGTCCACTGCCAGCCTTTTTTGCCACCCATTACCAGTCTTTTTCCATATGGAGTTACAAAACTACCTAGCTTAAATATCTCGACAGTATCTTCTTTGGGCACATGCAGAAGCGCGTCCCAAATGTAGTCCCACTCTCCACAGTCATACTTATCTCCTTTAGTAGCAGGGTCACACTTAAGCGTCTGTACCATTAATATTTTTCTCCAAGACCAATCCTCAACAGGGAAATCAACCGTGACCTTATACTGTGCTACCCAGCCTTCAGGACTTGGTGTGCTAAAACTAATAGGATGAATAACAAGGGTGTCTTCAATGCCAATACTGTTAGCAAAAGACAGACAAGTAAGAAGAACTATAAAAAAGAAAAATTTTAGGATTATTTTTGTTGAAGAAATAGAAAAAATAGATACTCTATGGTTGAGCTCGAGTAAAAACAGGTTTTACATCTTCAGATAAAGAGGGGTCATACTTGTAACCAGCAAGGTCAAACTTAAGAATTTGATCCGTACTGTCAATCCTATTTTCAATAATAAACCTTGCCATCATACCTCTAGCTTTTTTAGCAAAAAAGGATATCATTCTGATTTTGTCATTCTTTATTTCTTTGAACTCAGGGGTCAAAACATTGGCATTTAGTGAGCTATTATTAATCGATTTAAAATACTCAATGGAAGCGCAATTAATAATGGTCCTATCCTTATGATCTTCCAGCTCTTTAGAAATAGTTGACGATATACGATCACCCCAAAATTCATATAAATTTTTTCCCTTTTCATTATCTAGTTTTGTACCCATCTCGAGTCTATATGGCAACATTAAATCAAGAGGCTTCAGTACCCCATATAGTCCCGAGAGAATACGTACCTGATCCTGCGCAAAGATTATATCTTTTTCGGATAAAGTATCAGCATCAAGCCCGGAGTATGTGTCTCCCTTGAATGAGTATACCGCCTGCCTAGAAATATCTGGTGAAAAGTCTGAGGTCCAAAATTGAAACCGTTCCCAGTTTAATTCAGAAAGATTTTGACTGATTCCCATTAGAGATTGTAATCCTAGGGGATCATATGATTTAAGTGTTTTTACCAGGACTTCTGATTGTTTTAGAAAAACTGGTGTCGTATATGCTGAACCATTGGAGCTACACTCACTGGATAGTTTTTTTGCTGGAGATAATACTGTTATCATGTCTTAATTTATAAAAAGAACTCACTAAAAATAAAATATTTGTTTGATAATAATTAAAATTTAAAGTTTACCTTAGCCTATAAAGGAATGTAGCACACCGTATTCGATGATAGGATCATAATAAAAATAAAACACGTTACCATTGAACCTAGGTAGACTCTACCAGTCATTCTGTAAAAATACCTATTAAATATTGGAAGAACATAAATCATAGGGACGACCCCAAAAAGTAGGTTTACATATAGCCACTGAAGATTTGTCTCTGTCCAAAAAATTTTCCCTGTGAATAATAAACATAAATACTGGATCAGCAGTATAATGATCAATCCCAAGGTAGTTGCCAATCCAGAAAAGAACATTCCACTAGTCTCGTTCAATCCCTTATAAAAGATTGAGCCATTTACCCTGAGTGAGTTCGCAAAGAAAAAAATAAAAAATAATGGCGTATACATAAGCCAGACAATCAAAATATTTAGCTGGAAAGTTCTCACACCAATAAAAAGGATTCTATAGTCTACGTGGAAAATGTAGTAGGCCAAAGAAAGGATACCGAAATATGAAAAAAATACTAACAGTGCAAGGATGCCTGTTTTTGCTAGCTCCTTTTTTGATGCAGCTATCATACCTGAGATACTTTTTTTATTATCAGTATTATGAAAAAATTTATTACTAATAAAGAAGATCAATAACCCGATAGTTCCATTTAGCAGCGCCCAAAGCATCACCGCGTTATTCATCCGCTGAGGAAAAAACCAGGTCATGATTCTTGTAGAAGCATCTGTAAAAAGTCGGAGCGATAGGTTTGACATTGGAATAAAAGATACACTGGCAACAAGCGTGGTTAAGAAAAATATTATCCAAAACACTAGCTTATCCTTCCCACTTGGTCTGAGTAAGGCTTCAGCCATAGGTTTTTTAATAGTTCTAAAGAACTGAGTTTTTAGAAACAAACCAGTTAAGGGAACGATCATAAGCATTGAACATATAAGTGACACAAGCGTAAACAATTCTTTCCAATACCAGACCTGATTTTTACTGCTTAAACCTGTCTTTAGTGAAAAGACTTTATTAAAAAAATTGAGCTGGTTTTTGGTAGCCTCTGGACTATACGGCTGAAAGGGATGCAAAACTTTTTCATTGTGAACAATCCTTAGGGTTCTGTCTTCTAGCACCCCATAGTATCTTCCGATTGATAAAGAATCATTAATTTTCTCTTTCAGGTTTAGTCCAGAATTAACCAGACCAATTGCCTCTGGCGCATAACGCATGTCGCCGTCACCATTGATATTTCGAAACGCACCCTCATCATAGAAAGCATAGCTAAGTCCTATATTCGATCTAATAAAACCTATATTTTTTTCTTCTAGGCCGCGATAAAGCATTCCAGATATATAGGCAGAGTGGAGCTTACTTTTTGTATTATTAGCTTTCGATTGTTTCCCAAAATACTGTGCCCCCCGAACTGCTGCAAGCCCACCCGCAGAGTGCCCTGTTGCCGCGATCCTGTTTTTATCAACATAGTTCAGGTTAGAGGTATTATAGATATAGTCAACTATAGCATACATTCCATACCCCTCAGAAGTTGCAGATGTTTTACTCATAGAGGAACTGGAAAAACCTTGAGCATATGGGTCAATGGCAATGACGACTATACCTCTCCGAGATAGTTCAATAGAAATATTAGACAGCGTCTCCTTTGAACGCTGAAAACCAGGTATAACAATTACAAGCGGAGCAGGATTTTCTTTTGTTGCAGTTTTAGGCTTGAACAGGTCTCCAACCAAAAGCTGACCATTCTGGGTAGGAAATTTTATTGTCTGGACATCAACCCTTCCGCCAGAGCTTTGTATAAAAGAGGCAATGAAACTTGATACAAAGATCATTGATAATAGCAATAACACGATACCTAGATCGCTGATTTTTACTAGATTACTTTGATTCGGTTTTTTTCTCATATTAATAACCTGAATGGTCTAAGACATTCAATATCCAATAATTGATAATGCAAGCTGGAACATATCACTGCCATTAACGGTTCCATCTTGGTTAATATCAGAGATCACACTGTAAGCATCCTGGTCAATAACCTGATCTACAATATCTAATAAGTCTGTGATATTGGACTGACCATCAAAGTCAGTGTCTCCGATTGTAGAAGAAACCTTGAACAGATCAAAAAAATTAACTACTTCCTCGCTGGAGTTTATATCCATATTTCCATAAGCACCTGGCCAATCATGTCCTCCATTGATCACCTTATAAAGCCAGACCTCATTCCCACCTATTCCTCCACTATACTTGTCACTAATTATATAGCTGCCATCAGACTGATCTAGATCTGGAAGCGTATTACTTTCGAAAGTCGTACAACTATTTTCATTGGCCCAAAAAGAGAATGTAGGCATCACACCTATGTAGGTACCCCATCCTCCGGAGTTATCATAGTCCCCCTCCCACCATGTTACATTATCATCTGTACCATGAATCTCAAACACGGATCTAGGATATTCAGGGTTGCATGTGTCAAATATCCACTCCATCATACATCCTGCCACAGGCGCAATAGCACGTATCACATCTGATAATTGACAGGCCAATAGATAGCTCATGTCTCCCCCGTTAGACATACCCGTGCTGAATATATTATAATCAGTCAGGCGATACTTTTGTATTATGTGTACACTAAGAGCTCGAATAAATTCCACATCATCCACATCAACATTATCGTGGAAAGAATATCCAACGTTCCAAAAAGCGTAACCATCATCATCAATCGTTCCCTGCGGATAGCAGGCAATAAAATTATGCTCCTCGGCTAGATCATTTAACCCTGAGTAGCTCATAATTCCACTAGCAGATCCTGAGTAACCATGTAAAACAAAAATAATAGGAGTATTAAGGTCTACCTCATTGGGGACATAGAGATAGTATTCTCTAGTTGTTCCTCCAAATCCACCAACATCTATTGTGTGATATTCTACCTGTGCCGATGTAAAGTTTATAAAACAAAAAGAGGAAAAAACCGTTAGTATTAATCTCACTTGGCTAGATGTTAATTCTTTTTGTCGCTATAGGGAGACTCAAGAAATACTTGTAAGCCTTTTTCAACTCTTTTTAATAGACTATCGACCTCTATCTTTCTCTTTAGGATATCTCTAGGCTGCTCTTTATAATTGTTTTCTATCATT
>ERZ651768.1014-NODE-1014-length-20772-cov-3.765161_pt1 | contig 20772 bp, 16 predicted proteins | sample MGYA00514754_ERZ651768 | MGnify/ENA metagenome assembly ERZ651768
TCCAGATGCTTCCCCGTTGGGTTCTCCGCGATCAAGAAGTACGACATCTATGCCACTGCGTGCTAAAAAATATGCAGTGCATGAACCAAGAATACCCGCTCCGATAATGATTACCTGAGATTCGTGGCGCGCAAGATTTACAGAACTCTCAGTGAATGTCTGCGCCAGACGAGAAGCTTCAAACCCTTCAGCCGCTATATCCCACTCTTTTGTCATACGCGCAGCCCGCCCAATTGGTAATGGTTTGACGGGAAACCGAGGTGCAAACCATGCCCATCGGTCAGGTTCTCGCTTAATTCGCCCTGCTAACATGTCGACCACTAAGGGGCCACAATAACGTCCCTGACATCGCCCCATGCCTACCCGTGTCATTTTTTTTAGAGACCCAATGTCGTTCACACCATTTTGAATAACTCGTCTGATCTCCCCAGCTGTAATATCTTCGCATCGACATATTGTTACTGGGTCACTTGAATGTGATACCCAATTAACTTTCGACTTTCCAAATAACGTCCAAAGGGCCTGCTGAAACCCTCGGTGGTGTAAGAGTCGCCGTTTTGCTTTGGCAACCTCAGCGTTATTCGAGGGAGGGTGCCCAAGATTCCGAGCGGCCGAATATCCAGCAAGCGTCCCTTGAGCAAGAGCTACTTGCGCACCCTGAAGTCCACCAGCATCACCAACAGAAAATACACCCGGTCGACTTGTCGAGCCATCGTCGTCACGACTTACGGTGAGCACACCGGATTCTCTGTCGTAGTCATGACTACACCCCAAAAGTCGTGTCAATTCAGTATTGGGGATAAAGCCATAACCCACACAGATAGTATCGACCTCAAATTTCCTCTCACTGCCTGAAATAGGCCTACCATTGCTATCAAGAGCTGCAACGCGGCCGAACTCAACACCGTCAACTCCTTCAGCACCAATTAGCACGTGGTTGTAGAGCACTGGAACGTTTGCCTTCTTTAATGCTCGAAGATAGGACAAGCCTTTTGAGATCAATGCCGGTGATTTCCAAAGCGCGTTCGTTAACGCCCCAACGTTTCGTAAGTTATTCGGGCGCGAGGTTTCAATTACCGCAGCTACGCTTACTCCATTTCGAACTAGTTCTGCTGCAACCTGCAGATTGAGAGGCCCATTTCCAGATATGAGAATTCGAGATCCTGGAGCTACCTTATAGGCTCGAATTAGAGTTTGGGCTGCACCTGTAGTGAGGAAGCCAGGAAGAGTCCAGCCGGGCACTGGGAATGATTTTTCGTATGCTCCAGTTGCAATAATCAGTTGGTTGGCAATAAAGCAACAAGAATCACCATCTTGGTCGGCATATAGGTCGAATTCGCCGTTGCGCTCGACTACATTCCAAACTGTGGTTTTTTTGAGTATTTCTACACCGAGGTTACGTGCCGTTTCGATCAAAGACCTTCCTTCCAAGGATTGTTGATCAAACGTGTTCTTGTCTGAAGGTTCAGTCGCAGTGGCAGGCTGTTTGAAATACTGGCCACCCGGCAACGTTCGTTCATCGACCACAACAACATTAACGCCACTTCTCGCAGCCGCAATTGCGCTGGCAAGACCACCAGGCCCCGCACCTATAATTAGCAGCGCGGTGCGCCGGGGTGGCGATGTCGTAGGGTGAAAATGCGGTCGCATTTGATCGTTACGGGGTCCAACTGAAGGGGCATACGTTTGGGTTCGTATGTCCATATCTTTCTCGACCGAGATGAGGCATGCGCGTTGAGATGGGCTCCCATTAATTTCCACGAGGCATTCGAAACAAGTGCCCATTCCACAGTAGATTCCTCGATTCTTACCTCCGCGGTCGTGGCGAAATTTTCGAATTCCCGCAGCGATAAGAGACGCTGCAATCGACTCTCCTTTGCGTCCAACAACCCGTTGCCCATTAAAAGAAAAAGAAACTACATCAGTGGCTTCTTCTCTACTCTTTCGATCAAGACGGTTTGGGTGTTGATCAAACCATCTTTGCGCTTGCTGGTGAGACATCAGTTAAGAATACGATAGATAAGAATTTATGGGCGTCATGAGCCGACAGCTATATTGAAAACTTCGTCATACATCAAATCCAATCTGGCACAAGGTTAAAGACTCTATGAATTTAGACCAAGAAGAGAATCAACCACCTCTAGATGTATTGCGGCAGCATCTACGAGTTCATCAATTGAAATTGATTCATTCGGAGCGTGACCTTCAGAGCTCTCGCCGGGTCCAACATTGATAATCTCTATGTCATCGTCACCAAAGTGGCGCCCATCGAATGCGCCAACCGGTGTTAAAAAGCAGGGTTCTCGCTTTAATCTATGACGTATTGCTTCACTAAATGCAGTTACCCCTCGCCCATCCGCACGCCCCCTAAATCCGTTTGTACCGACGAGCAGGTCAAGCTTGTAACTGTCCTCTGGCTCTCCTGACTTCTTTAACGCTGTTTGAATTTCACCCAGTGCTTGGTCAACACTTTCTCCCGGAAGTAGGCGCCTGTCTATTTCCGCGACAGCTTCCACTGGGACTACATTGGTGTTGGTGCCGCCATGTATCTTGCCGACGTTGGCGGTAGACAATATTTCACCTTGCTTACGATCTTTAAGGTTACAAAAGATTTCAGATTCCAGGAACCGGAGTAATCTGACTAACCTGTCAATTGCGTTATCAGCTGAGGCAGGATCACCCGCATGTCCGCCTGTGCCACGGGTGGTAAGGCGAAGCCACATCACACCCCTTTCGTCGATCAATAAATTGTTCGAAGATGGAGCGCCAACTATCAGAATATCGGGCCGAACAATAGATTGATCTCGCAAACTCTTGGTTCCATTAGGCCCAAGTGACTCCTCGTCACCTACGAACGTAAAGGAAATGGTTCCATTCTTAATTCCTCCACATCGAGAGATTTCCTCTGCAAGCCAAATATGTAAAGCCATGCTCCCCTTGCAATTTGCAGCACCCAGACCATAGACACGTTTGCCTTTGATTTCCGCACGACAAGGATCACTGGACCAAGCAGAAAGCAAACCTGGCCCCACTGTATCGACATGCACGTTAAAGACAACAGATGGTGAACCATCTCCCATTTCAACTATCAAGTTGTTAATGGGAGTGACATCCATATGGTTCTTTATACGATACCCCAAATTATCTAACCGATGTTCTGTATATCTACATATCTCGACAGTATCACCAGGTGGATAATCCGACCTCAACCCAATCAAATCTGTCAAAATAGAAACCAGTGACGCTTCGACATCACTTTTTGTGTTAATGCTATTCACAAAATATATTCCTTCTGTATAGAGAATGATGCAATTCGTTCGTTCTATTACGTTCAGTCCATAGGGCTTGACAAGTAATACACTAGAGAACTATACGATAGTTGATGATAATCAAAAGCAGGCAAGAGTTTTAAGATATGGCATCGAACCAAGAAACCCAGAAGAACTTATATTATGAAGATATTTCTATCGGCCAGGAAGTCTGCACCGATTCCCATACTGTTACAGAAAAAGATATCTTAATGTTTGCCGAAGTCACACGAGACTGTCACCCACTTCATACAGACCCTGAATATTGCAAAAAGACCAAATATGGAAAACCGATTGCACATGGGCTTTTCGGTCTTTCATTGATAGAAGGTCTCAAATCAGAAACAGGAATTTATGAGCAGACCTCGATCGCCTCCCTTGGCTGGGATGAAGTCCGATTTTTGAAACCTATCTTCGCGAATGACACTGTTTTCGCCAAGTACATTTTTTTGAAAAAAAGAAAGAGTCGAAAACCTGGTCGCGGCATTGTCACTGAAAAGGTTCAACTACTAAATCAGAAAAATGATATCGTCATCGAAGGCAGCCATACTACGTTATTAATAAGCCGAAGCGACGAACAATAAATATACTTTCCCGAAGTTATATTTAAGCCTTTTTTGGGTGCGAGAAGTCCACTTTAGCAAGGACCGCCTGAATATCGTTAGCAACCTCACGAGATACTGATAGCAAAGGCGGGCGAGGCATTGCACAGTCAATTACACCAATTGCTACCAGAGCCTCCTTAATTCTGGTATGCATATCCATGCGTGGCGGAGTACCGTATATGCTGCGTACCAAGTGGTAAAGGCGATCGGAAATAGATCGCATGGAATCGAGGTCACTTTGTTCCGTGGCACGCCACAGGTCGATCAGAATGTCGGGTGCGAGACTCGCAAGGCCTGAAAGGATCCCATCTGTTCCTATAGAGCACTGTGCAAGGAACCAATCGAAATTTGAACACAGTACTGCGACATCAGGTGCTGCTTCCTTAATTTTCCTCCAGTTTTCCTCATAAGCGATTATGTCGTCACTCCCTTCTTTTATTGCAATAACTTGGGGTATGTCGGCAAGTGCAACCAAGGTCTCCGTGCTATAACCAAGACCTGATTTAAGAGACTGCTGAAAAATCGAGATTGGAATGCTCGTCTGCGATGCGACTTCCCTCACATATGCTAAGGGAGCATCACGAGACATCGTCCCACCAGCGCTGAACTGGGGCATGGGAAACAAGACCAACGCGTCGGCACCGCTCGATTCGGCGCGGCGGGCTTGATCTATGGCTGATTGGGTCGAATACGGTATAACGCCAGCAAGTAATGGTTTCTCGGTGCCCTGGAGAAAATTTCGTGTGCCTGTGATTACCTCTTCACGTTCTTCGGCATCCAAGGTGGCGCCTTCACCCGCATGGCCATTGACAAATATAGCCGAGATGCCTTCCGGGGTTGCACAGTACTCAAGCAATTTATAGTAGCTATCCCAATCGATTGATCCATCAAATTTGAACGGTAAAACCGTCGCAGTGATAACGCCATGAAGCTGAAGTTGTAAAGACATCATTAACTTTAACCAAATGGATTTGCATCCATATGTTTTAAATTAAACAGTAAGACTATAGCTTTTAGGATCCGTTTAAACTCTCATCATCAGATGAAAGCACGCCTCCATGGGCAGTTCTATCTTTCGGTGTATCAAAAAAATATACCGTAACAATGCTGGAGTCGATATCATAATTTCTGCAGACTGCGTCGGTAATATCTCGAGTTAAACTACGCCGCTTTTCGGTTGATCGCTCGTAAGCATAGATATGAATTGTAGGCACTGGTGAGCTCCTAAATAATATAGTTAACAACCGTTCAAGTTAGACACAAAATTAATGAACATTTGTCTAATGAGTTTTTGAAATAATCTCATCTCGAATACCCATGGGTCCATCGAGAAAAATGCGATGATCCATAAGTTTTACCGTTTTGGGGACACTTACGGGGAATGGAATCTGTGAAAGAACCTCCTTTTCAATATCGATACCCGGCGCTACTTCCGAGATCTCTATGCCGTGGCCCTTCAACCGAAAAACAGCGCGCTCTGTCACGAATATAACGTCAACATCGTTGGCTATAGCCTTTGGCCCATTGAAGCTTAACTGGTTCACTCGGGGGACAAATTTTTTAATCTTGCCTTCTTTTTCTATCACTAGATGACCGCTATCTAAACTGACATCTAGGCCACCACCAGTAAGAGTGCCACTGAAGATGATTCTTCTGGCATTCTGAGTGATATCAATAAAGCCTCCAGCGCCGTCGTTTCGATTACCAAATCGAGTTACATTCACATTGCCCTCAACATCAACCTCAGCAAATGAAACAAATGCAATATCCAAGCCACCGCCATCGTAGAAATCGAACATATATGCTTGATCAATGATTGCTTCGGCGTTGTAGGCTGACCCAAAATACAGGCCGTGGCCGGCAAAACCACCGATCACTCCGGATTCGACTGTAATACTAACAATCCCGTCCAGTTTCTCCTCTGCCGTCACGTTCGGAATCCCTGCAGATACGCCGACTCCCATGTTGACAACAGCTCCGGGATACAATTCGAGCGCAGCCCGTCTGGCGATGATTCTTCTTTCGTTGAGCGGGTCAGGTTTAATCGATTCAATCGGCCGACGCGTCTCTCCACACAAACTGGGGTCAAAATTAACCGCATAATTTTGAGCCTGATTTTCGTCAATAACTAACTTGTCAATCAAGAATCCTGGTATCCGAACCATATGGGGATTCAACTTGCCTCGCCCGGTGATTCGTTTTACCTGACAAATTACTGTTCCTCCGGCATTGTGTACCGCCTGCGCAATCGATAAGCCTTCCAGCGTGGCAGGTTCGTGCTCAAGACTAATGTTGCCATTATCATCAGCTGTTGTTCCACGGATCAGAGCCATGTTAGCGACTGGAGCGTGAAAGAAAAGCATCTCTCTGCCGCCGACCTCTAAAACTTCTACCAGATTTTCGGTCGTAGCGTCGTTCATCTTTCCACCGTCAATTCGAGGATCGATGTAGGTACCTAACCCTACATGACTAATAAGCCCAGGCTGCTTACCGGCCATGGCCCGATACAATTGGCACATCACCCCCTGTGGAAAATTATAGGCTTCAATTCGATTACTTACGATCAACTCCTTCATGAATGGAAGTTGGAGGCCGAAGTTACCGCCAATCACCCGTTTGATAAGCCCAACATGCGCAAGCCTATTCAGGCCGTACTTTGTTACGGCACCAATTCCCGTTGTATGAAGAATCGTCAGATTTCCAGGTTCCCTATCAGAGAGAAAACGAGACTCCAGCGCTTCTAGAACTTTCTCAGCTACCCCTATACCGCCAGATCCCCCAATAATTAAGGTATCACCCTGCCGAATAAGTCGTGCTGCCTGAGCAGCTGAAATGATGTCTTTTTCCATAAGTGCCAGATTAAATTCAATTTAATGATTGATCTCCAACTGCTTAGCGATGATCAACCTTTGGATCTGGTTAGTGCCCTCATATATTTGTGCCAATTTAATATCACGGAAAAGACGTTCCGCGCGATAACTTTTTGAGTATCCATTTCCACCGTGGATTTGAACCGCATTTGTAACATGCTTCATCGCCATATCTGTTGTGAACAGTTTTGTCTGTGCCGCCTGCTGAATGATCGGATAACCACCTTCTAAAAGGCGGATAGTATGGTCAATCATCAGTCGAGCTGCTGCGATGTCTGTAGACATATCAGCAAGCATGAACTGGATACTTTGGAAATCAAATATTTTCTGGCCAAATTGCACTCTCTCACGCGAATAACTTAGCGCATCTTCATATCCAGCGATAGTGATGCCAAGCGCCATCGTTGCCATCAATATACGGCTGTAATTAAAGTTTTTCATAGCCATCTTGAAACCACTGTTTTCCGCACCGATACGAGATGTCTCTGGAACTCGGCAATTCTCAAACAATAGTTGACCAGTTGCTAACCCTCGCATGCCAAGCAATTCTTCTTTGCTGCCGCGGTACAATCCAGGATTATCACCATCCACCATAAAACAACTAATCCCTCGGTGCCCCGCTGCCGGATCCGTTTTTGCGAAGACAAAAATCAAGTCAGCCACAAGGCCCAAACTCACCCAAGCTTTTGTGCCATTGATGACATAGTCACTGCCATCCCGAACAGCGGAAGTACGGATTGCCGAAAAATCCGATCCCGCTTCAGGTTCTGAGGCGCAAGATGCAGGAATACGCTTGCCTGCAATAATCGATGGAATTAACTCTTGTTGCTTTTCATTTCCATGTTCTTGAATAAATCGTATTGACTCTACAGGGATCGCAAAGATATTGCCGATACTCCCTGAGCACCTCGCTAGCTCTTCCATAATGATGCAGGTTGTCTTGGTATCGAAGCCGCTACCCCCTAAGGTTTCGCTGATTTCAGTTCCAAAAACACCCATCGTGGCCAGTTCTTGGTAAAGGGCAGACGGAAACTCATCGTTAGCATCTATACCCCTCGCCAACGGCAGGACAGTATCTTCCGAAAATCGACGAATCGATTCCCAAACCATCTTTTGACTGTTTGTAAAAAACGGTTCCATAGCCTCAGACCAATTTGCGCATCATGAACGAAATACAACGGCTAACATCTACACTTGTTCAATATTGTCCTTCCAACTTCCGCCCTACCTAATCAAACGAAAGTAAGTAAAAAACGTGGCGTGTCTTGAAGAATTATTTGAATTTCCTTGTTTGAAAATTCTTTTCTTTGCATAAGAGGCACAACGTTTCGAAATAAGTGGCCATAACCATGACCGCCAAAAGATGCCAAGCGAGTTTTGGTACAGATATCCTGAGAGAAAACAATCTGACGCTCAAATCCCTTTTCGATCAGTGTCCGAACAAATGCTAGTCGCATGTAGTCTGTGGGAAGGTCAGTGTCATTGAACCAGTAATAAGAAGTTTCTATACCAAAAAAGTCGTATTCGATTACACACCCTGTCTCTGCAAGTTTTATAACATCATCAATCTCACTGAATGTCCGATCAATATGACTCATAATTAGTCGATCAACATTGCCCCCCACACTTTGGATCACATCTACGATTTCAAACGGAGCGTCTCGATGACGTCCGGGATGAACATTGATTGAAGCGCCTGTTTCCTGTTGTGCTAATGCTGCGGCTTGTAGAACCTTTCTCTCAAATGGTCGTAATGGCCACATGCAACCAATTTCTCCGATGATTCCTGCTCGAACCTCGGTGCCCCAACATCCAATAGTGACCTGATCAACAATCTCTCTCGTTAACTCATCTATCGTTGCACTCTTTAGGTTCTCTGGAATGTATTCATCTACGTAGTAACCCGCACCCTGTATGATCGGTACACCTGCACCCTCAGATAGATAACGCAAACCATTTGGATCCGGTTTAATTCCAAAATTAGTGAGGTCAACGATTGCCACATCGGTGCAATCAGAGCGCAATCGATTAAGTTCTTCTAGGGCAACCGAATACTTCTGATTGGACTGATTTCCATAATCCAGAGTTGAGCGACGATTAATTTCCCAAACGTTTTCAAGAGTAATGGTGGTTTCTGGGATCTTTTTACGCTTCGCATCAGTCAATACTTCAGGCCGCGTAACATCCCATAGGATGTGTTCGTGCATTAGGGTAGGACCGAGGTTCTCCGGCTCAATAAGGCCGGTAACAGTTTGTATTTTCCCTTTCAGATTCTGTTTAGTCATTCATCTCTCTCTTGATATCGTTTTTTTTGAACCCCCCTATAGTCTCCCTTCATTGCTCGATAGCGCAGACTTAGCATTCTACGGAAACGATAGAAGTCCTCACACCGCAGTGATCGAAGTTACTAATTTCATGGTATTCTAGCAGTCAGTTGATATGACAAATCCAAACGTTCTTTAGTTGGATCGCACAACATGTTTATCTCTTGTTTTGATACTACAAACTAGTTAATGATTGTTGATTAAGGGAAAAATCGATGAAAAAATTACGTGGAACCTATACCGTCATCATTACTCCATTTACAGAAGACGGAACAATGGTAAACGAATCTATGCTCAGATGGCTCGTCGACTTTCAAATTTCGGAAGGTATTCATGGAATTATCGCGTTGGCAAGTAACGGTGAATTTCTATCTTTATCGGATGAGGAGCGTCACGAGGTTGCCCGAATTGTTGTGGATCAGGCGGCAGGTCGGGTGCCAGTGGTGATAGGAACAGCAGCAGAAAGCACCACAGACGTCATTCGGTACACAAAAGATGCGGAGCGTCTGGGAGCGGACGCGGCTATGGTGTTGACTCCTTATTACTGCTGGATCGATGAACAAGAAATCTATACTCATTATCGTCTCATTGCGGAATCTGTCTCATTACCGATCATGCTCTATAACCACCCAGCATCAACTGTGCTTGACATAAAGCCCCCATTAGTTGCTCGGTTGGCGGAGATCGATAATATTTCCTATATCAAAGAATCCACTACAGATACACGACGGGTTTATCAGATCAACGATCTTTGCGGTGACAACATTACTGTGTTTGCGGGTTATTTAGGTTATGAGTCGTTTTTGGTAGGGGCAGAAGGCTGGGTGTCCGTTTGCGCCAACATTCTTCCAGCCAAATCCGCACAAATGTTTGAGTTAGCGGTAAATCAGAATGATAAAGATGCGGCTTGGGATGTCTTTAAGGAGCTGGTCCCCATCATTGATTTTCTGGGGGATCACCTTTATGTACACGGCATGAAGGCAGCATTTAAAATGATGGGTAGGGATATGGGGAACCCCAGACCGCCCCGCCTTCCTTTGCCGAAATCAAAGGAATCAGAATTACGGGTGGTGCTAGAACAAGCTGGACTTCTTGATTTTGAATTACCCTCAGTGAAAACTGCAGCGTAAGATAATTTCGACCATTGTGTTATTTTTTGGTTAGGGAGATAGTCAAACTCTTCGAATGGGATCGCAATTTTCGGTAATACGTAATGGTCGACTTGTTGATGGCCGCCAATTCAATGGAGCCAGATTCGACATTCTGATCGAAAAAGACACGATAGTAGAAGTTGTTCCACCAGATTCTCAGGTTCCAGAAAATTCGACTGTAATAGACGCGGCCGGCACTCTAATATTGCCAGGCCTGATTAACGCTCATACCCACGGCGACGTAAGTCTTGCCAAGGGACTGGGTGATCGTTGGTCTCTTGAGTTGCTGCTCAACGCGTCTCCTCTTACCAGTGAGGATTTTCTACTACAAGATAAGTCATTAGCGGCCCGTTTAGCTGCGGTTGAAATGGTTCTTCATGGCTGTACTGCCTGCTACGATCTATTTTCAGATTTCCCGACCCCCAGTCTCGAAAGTTTAGAAGCTGTTGGTAAAGCATATACAGAGGTCGGAATGCGAGTTGTGATTGCCCCTCTCATGGCGGATCGTACTTTCTGGCAAGCGGTACCTGGAATGATCGATGCACTTCCAAGGAACTTGAAACAAAAAATAGAAAAGATTGTTACGCAGCCTGGAGATATCGTGATTAACGCTATGCGTGACGCGATCATAAAATGGCCATACGCCCAAGATCCCGTCTATTTGGGATTAGCTCCTACAATTCCCTATCACTGTGACGCTGCCTTTTTCAGATCCTGCCGGGAACTGGCAGATGAATTTGGAGTTCGGATCCACAGCCACATTGCTGAATCGAAGTTACAGGCCATAGCAGGACAGCAATTATTTGGATGCTCATTGACTGAGTATCTCGATAAACTCGGCGTTATTTCGTCCGATTTTACTGCTGCGCATTGTGTCTGGCTGGATACGGAAGATATCCAGCGCCTCGCCGATCGTGGTGCTTGTGTCGCGCACAACCCAACCAGCAATCTACGCCTTGGGGCCGGTGTAGCCAAGACACGGGAAATGCTAAATGCTGGTGTCGGTATTGGTATTGGCACGGATGCCAGCACCTGTTCAGACGCATTAAACATGTTTGAGGCGATGAGGATGGCGGCTTACGTAAGTCGAATTCATCAACCGGATCCAGAATATTGGTTATCAGCAGAGGATGTACTACTCATGGCAACCGAAGGAAGTGCCCGAGCATTGGGCCTCGAAAAGCAGATTGGCCAAATATCGCCGGGCTTCAAAGCAGACCTCGTCTTTCTCGATGACACTGCCATTCAATACACACCGCTTAACAACCCCGTGAGACAAGTCATTTTTCACGAAAATGGGTCGGGGGTCAGAGATGTTATGGTTGGAGGGAAATTCGTCGTACGGAATCATCGTCCTACCGGTTTGAACTACGAAGATCTGCGAACACAAGTAGCTGAAGCAATGGATAGAATTCGAGTGAAGATAGCTGAAAAAACACCAATGATCCGAGACCTTGAGCCACTGGTCAGCAAGTTTTGTGTTGGTTTGTCGAGTACACAATTACCGATCAATCGGTACATTGGACCATAAAGAATGAGTATTTGTACCTACTATGACCGTAATTTCCGAATAATCTTGTTCTTTGGAGATTGACTTATGCAATCAATGTCGATGCGATGCATCGACTCGCTTCGTCTAACCGTACACAGGTAATTTAGCCGGCCTCGCTTACGGAGAACGTTAAGCCGTCGAAATATCTAAAGGCAAGCTTAGAAAAGTGAGTGAATGAAGTAAAAAAAGAGGATCTAGTATCCATTTCCTAAGATATCACTAATTGGTAAACTGGCATCACTTCATTCATTTGTAAAGCGTGTCTTCTAACTTTCGACTTCGACCAGAGCAATTTATTCATGCCCACTGACAAATACGGAACTCAGCAATTTGTTCTTGCCACTCGACCTCGAACTGGAGTACTGCAGATTACCCTGAACAGGCCAAACGCTCGGAATGCGCTCAGCAAAACACTGTTGTCGGAAGTTGCTGATACATTAAATATCGCGTCAGAAGATCCGGAAGTTCGCTGCATTGTTCTAACTGGAGATAACGAGGCCTTCTCTGCTGGGGCCGATATCAAAGAGATGCCCGAAGAAGGCATCCCGATGTTTGCAGATGCTTCACGTCTAACGGCTTGGAAAACGATCGAGCAATTTCGCAAACCGATTGTGGCCGCCGTAAACGGTTACGCACTTGGCGGCGGTTGTGAATTAGCACTTTTGTGCGACATCGTCATCTGTGGTGAAAATGCCCAGTTCGGAACCCCTGAAATTAAGATTGCTGCCTTCCCGGGTGACGGCGGCACGCAACGTCTACCTAGGTTAATCGGGAAAGCGCGGGCAATGTACATGGTATTAACAGGTGAGCGTATAAATGCAGAGTTGGCCTGCAATTGGGGATTGGTCTCGGAGGTACTCCCATCAGGAGAAACTGTGAACCGAGCCCTTGAAATAGCTGAAACAATTGCAGAGTATTCACCAATCGCACTTGAAATGGCTAAGGCCGAAATCTTGATGTCTTTCTCAAAGCCCTTAGACGAAAGCCTTAGCCTGGAACGCCAAATGTTGCTCTGGCAAACTGAAGATCACGACGAAGGAATCAAAGCATTCGTAGAAAAGCGACAGCCCCGTTACATTGGACGGTAATGAATTCGCAATTTACCAACATTGGATCGATTCATTAATCAATCATAGGGCTCGAGGCAGGGAGTGCCGCGGCCGGTAAATTCCCGAATATAAAGCGACCACGCCCCTCTTCCGCTATAAGTTGGTTGTTTGAAAACACAATCTCGCCACGGCTGATCACTGTATCAGGCCATCCTCGGATCTTCATGCCTTCGTATGGCGTGTAATCCACGTCGTGATGAAGCAAATCGTTTGAGATTTTGACTTCCCGCTCGTGATCCCAAATCACGAGATCAGCGTCTGCTCCAACTGCGATCGAACCTTTCTTCGGATGAAGCCCGTACATTTTCGCCGGGTTCGTTGCCGTAAGACCAACAAAGGTATGAATATCGATTCTCCCTTTCATTACGCCTTCCGAGAACAGTAATGGCATCCGGGTCTCTATCCCCGGTATCCCATTAGGAATCCAGCGAAAGGATGACTTCTCTCCTTTGAGCTTCTTTCCTTGGGGATCGTCGAATCGGGTCGGGGCATGATCGGATGAAAAAATCTGAAATGTTCCATTACACAGGCCATCCCAGATCACCCGTTGATTCGCCTGGTCTCTAGGCGGCGGGCTACAGATACATTTTGCGCCTTCGAAACCTGGCTTGGCGAGATCGGACTCAGTGAGGAATAAATACTGAGGGCAAGTCTCGGCGTAAATACGCAGCCCTCTTCCTTGCGCCCGCCGGATCTCTTCAACTGTTTCCCGGGAAGAGACATGCACAATAAGGATAGGCACATTCACTATCTCTGACAAAGTGACTGCGCGGTGCGTGGCTTCCCGTTCTACTGGGCCTGGTCGAGAGGTCGCATGGTAACGGGGTTCGGTTTTTCCCTCAGCCTCAAGTTTGTCAGTCAGCCAACTGATACAGTCGCTATTCTCAGCATGAATCATCGCCATACCTTGATTTTCACGGGCAGCTGCTAGGACCTCCAAGATCTGCCTGTCATTTAATTTCATGTCGTCGTACGTCATGTAGATCTTGAATGATGGATACCCATTCCGAATCATTTCGGGAATTTCCCGGCCGATCACATCTGGTGTTGGATCTGTGACAATTAGATGAAAGGCGTAATCCGTCACTGCTTTTCCCTTGGCCCGTTCGTGGTAGTCGTCCACAGCTGCAGCCAAGGTTTGACCATGAAATTGACGGGCAAAGGGAATAACGGTTGTCGTGCCGCCTGCCACTGCAGAACGCGTTCCAGTCCGAAAGTCATCTGCAGCCACAGATCCATCAGTTGATGGTTGATCCAAGTGACAGTGGCCATCCACTCCTCCCGGTGTTATCCAGCGGCCCTCGGCATCGATGCTGTTCGCATGATCGTCTGTCAATTTTTCGGCCATAGCCACAATTCGGTTATCGCGAATTCCAATTTCGCATTGCATCACGTCAGTAGCAGTGACAACTTGACCACCGCGTATCACTAAATCAAATTTCGCCATCGGATCAGTTCCTCGCTTATTTGGATTTGAGTCAGTCTACTAGCCCCGCCAATTTCGGTAAAAATAGTCCGACATCAGGAATATAAGTTACAAAAACTAGAACCGTTGTCATGATTACCCACGGCCAAAACATTCGTCTCGCAACTTGCAAAACATTTCTCTCTGCAATAGCAGACGCTACAAAGAGAGTGATTCCATAGGGTGGCGTCACCATCCCAATTGCAAAGTTCATCACCACAACTAGGGCAAAGTGCACAGGATCAATACCAAAATTAATAGCAATTGGCATCAACACTGGCACAAGAATCAAGATTGCCGCCATGCTCTCCATGAACATCCCGACAACAAGAAGCATAACGTTCACAATGAGCAAATAAACCCAAGGCTCAGAGGTAAAGTCTTGTATCCAATCTGCAATAAGCGCTGGAACATTCGCATTTGCTACCAGCCAACCAAATATACTGGCTGTCCCTACGATCATCATCACTCCAGCTCCAAGCGATGCTGCTCGAATAATCATTGCAGGTAACTGGGCAATTCGTATATCCCGGTGAACAAAAATACCAAGCACAAGCCCGTACAATACGGCGATAGAAGCAGCTTCAGTTGGGGTAAAAACCCCCCCGATTATTCCGCCAATAATAATGAATGGCATACCAAGAGAAGGTAACGCCCGTATAAACGTCCGGCCGAGCCGTCTCAAGGTGAATGGCTCTGTCTCTCGATACTGTTCTCCTCCACGTCTCGCGTGAACATATCCGCAAGTGAGTAACCCAATCGAGGTCACCAGTCCAGGCAGGATCCCAGCTAAAAACAGTGCGCCAACAGAGAGATTTGAAATCAATGCGACTATCACCATCATAAGGCTCGGCGGGATAATCTGTGCCAATGATCCAGCTGCAGCAATCAAAGCTGCAGAGAAATCAATATCATACTTTCGTCTTTTTAATTCCGGCTGCATTATTGCCGAGATTGCAGCGACATCAGCCGATCCGGACCCTGAAATTGCAGCCAGCGCCGTGGAGGCGAAAACTGACACCATCAATAGGCTGCCGACAATCCAGCCAACCAATGCGGCTGCAAATTCGACGATACGTCGAGAAATACCTCCTTCGTCCATGATGACCCCAAGAAAAACAAAAAATGGAATGGCCATCATTGTGAAAGAATTTAGGCTGTCAAAAATTCTCTGACTGATGATAGTGAGGGGTATTTGTGGTTCGACAAAGATTAGGGTCAATGCTGCTGCTATCCCGAGCACGAATACGATTGGAGTGCCAATGAGCAGGAAAAATAGAAAGGCTGAAAATGCAAAAATCATCGTGACTGTTCAGAATCCGAAACCTGGCTATCGGAAGATTTGATAACGCCAAATGGTTGGTGCCAACGCTCGACAACTGACAGGACTATTTCGATGCCGAAATACACGGCGCCGAGCGGTAATGCCATATAGATAATCCACATTGGGATGCTTAAAACGGGAGATACCTCAAACAACCAACCAAGTTCGATCAGGGCAAAACTGCCATAGAACACTAGGGACAAAAACCATATACAGCCACAAGCCAACACAATTCTGAGTGCACGGGCAATGCGCAGTGGTAGTTTTTCTGGCAGAGAGTCGACTGCGACATGCCAACCACGTCTCATCGTTATTCCAGCACCGATCAGAATCACCCACGCCTGTGCAAAACGCGCGGTCTCTTCGGTCCAGGAAATCGAGTAGTTAAAAACGTACCGGCCAAAAACCTGGGCCAGGACGGCAATCGTCATATAGGCAAAACAAATGACGACAATCGTTGCAGCTATGAGGCGAGCACCCGCAACGATGCGCATAAAAAAATGCGCCATAATTTCGATTTAATTAATGAGTAAGATTAAGGTAACTTCGCGGAAGAAAGACGGCCGGGGTTCCCCCCGGCCGTCATGAAGCGAACATCTATTTCGTATCTTGAATCATCTTTAGGATTCGCCTTTCGTCATCGGTAGTCAAGAATTCGGCGTAAACCTTTTCGCTCGCCTTCTGAAATGGAGCAATATCCAACTTGGTTATAGAGACGCCGGCATTTCTGACATCATCCAGACGGCCCTGATCAACGGAAGCATAATAATCCTGCTCCCACATTGCCGCTTTGTTGCCTCCCTCCAGCAATGCCTGTTGCGTATCGGCTGACAAAGAAGCGAATTTCTTCTCTGACATTATTAAAGGCGCCGTAAGAATCGTCCAACCGACTTGACCCCAATATGGTGCTACTTCGTAGAATTTTTTCTCGAAATAGTTTGTATTTGCGGCCTCTGCACCATCCACCACACCAGTCTGAAGGGAAGAATAGAGCTCCGCATAACTTATCGGAGTTGCGTTGGCGCCGAATGCATTAAATGCAGCCATATGATACTTACTCTGCATCGTGCGAATTTTAAGGCCCTTCAAATCGTCCATGGTGCGAACAGGCCTATTGGACATTATGTGGCGCACGCCAACATTGTAAACACCAAGCAGACGAATACCGCTCTTGGCCACGATCTCATTAATGTCTTGCAGTACTGGCCCTCTGAGAACACTGATCATATGCGCTTCATCTCGGAATAGGAAAGGCATATCGAAAATCTTCAGTGCTGGAACAAAATTTGTCAGTGGTGCGTTTGATGGCGAGGTAATGTCAAGACTGCCGGTCAAAACTTGCTTGATCATCTCTATTTCCCCGCCGAGCTGCATGCTAGGGAAGATCTCAATCGTTACCTTACCGCCAGTCGCGGCCTCGACATGCTCACGCATCATGTGCAGCGCTTTATCCATAGGTTCACCAGCATTTTGGGAATGCCCTGCTTTCAAAACAATATCTGCAGCAAAGATGGCTCCCGAAGCGAACATTCCTAAAACAGCAAATAGCCCTGCAAACAACGATGTGATTAGACGTGTTTTAAACATAGTTTGATAATCTCCTTTAAGTGAAGTTAAACAATCGGCCCTACAAATAACCTTAAACATTACGCAGCTTTTGAAACCAGTACTCCGAGCTCCCGGAGTACTTCCTCTATTTTAATTTGATGGCTTTCTGGCACACGAAGACGTGGCATGCGTGGAATTCCTACCGGCATGCCGACCAACTCCAGAGCAGCCTTAGTTGCCGACACGTACAGATCTCCTGAAATAGCGTCAAGAAGAGGTAATAAGCGATGGTACAACTCACGCCCAGAAGCGGCATCTGACTCTTCAATTACTAATTTATAAAGATCGGACGACAGCTTTGGCACGATGTTCCCACAAACGGATACGTATCCTTTGGCCCCCAAAAGAAAAGAGTCAAAAGCATGGTAGCCAGCAAACACAGTCATTCGGCCTTCACTTAACCGATCGATTTCTCGAATTCTCGATATATCACCGCTTGATTCTTTGACGTAATCGACATTTTCGATCTGGCTGAGTCGTGCAAGTAAATCAGGAGTAAGGTCAACGTTTGCAGTATTCGGATTGTTGTAGACCATAATTGGAATAGAGATCGCATCCGAAATTCTTTGGTAGTGCGCATACAACTCATCCTCTGTCGGGCTCGCATAATAAGGCGGCACTACCATTACCCCGCTGGCGCCGAGCTCTTCCGCTTCGCGGCTATAGCGAACTGCCTTATCAGTCCACTCGTCCGCGGTTCCGACCAAAACTGGCACTCGGCCATCCACTTGTTGAATTATCGTTGTCACAATTTCACGGCGCTCTTCATCGGCAATTGATAAAAACTCGCCGGTACTACCGAGTGGAATTAGCCCCGGTACCCCATTCGATATTTGCCAATCTACAAATCTACGCAGGGTTGAATGGTCGACCTTTGATCCGTCTTCTGAAAAAGGGGTCACCATGACTGTAAAGCTTCCCGAAAATTTACCCATATCGCCCTCCTCGCTGATTGATTCGCATCATCATAATACCAAAGCTCTGTTTGAATTCGCCCAACTCTCCCTATTGTTTATCTCAAGATTGGCATAAGTAGCAGGACAAAGTGTATAGCAAGATTGACATAAGCAGCAGGAAAAGTGTATACCAAATCAGGCGGTTGGCGCCGATTGGTGCCAAATAGAGCGCCACGCTAAATGTCTAGGCACGATCTAAATTTAAAATTACTTAACCCCCTACGTACTTGGGGGAAACTCTAGCTAACTTTAAACTCCCGGGAGGTTTTGGATGAAACCAATGTATCGAAAGTTTTTTGTACCTCTAGTGGCTTTGTTCTTGCCGGCCGCCGCTCTTGCGGGTCCGAGCGGGACCCTCATAATCGCGGAAAACTTAAGCCCAGAGAATCTGGACCCGGCAAATTCGCAGAATTCGACAGTCGATCAATTGATGCTGGGTATGTATGACACCTTAGTTCAGTTCAGCGCTGGCGAGACAACTGTGTCACCTCGCCTCGCGACCGACTGGTCGGCTTCAGCTGATGGATTAGCGCATACCTTTAATTTACGCAAAGGTGTAACGTTTCACGATGGCTCAGCGCTAACAGCAGATGATGTCTGTTTTACATTTGATCGAAATCAAGCAGCTGGCGCCAACGCGCTCAACGATGCAGGCCCTTATGCAAGTTGTAACATCGTTGGTGATCACACGGTCCAGCTGAATCTATCAGCACCTTTTGGACCTTTTGTTTCAGCTCTCGGGCGCCTCTACATCGTAAACAAGGACCTCGTAGAACCGCATATGGGTGATAACCACGCACGAAGCTGGCTTTCAGTGAACGAGGCTGGATCAGGTCCATACGTATTAAAGACCTACAAACCCGATGACACAATCTCAATGACGGCGTATGCGGATTATTGGGGCGGTTGGGATGGCAATCACGTGGCCGAGGTGGTCTTTCGGGTCGTGCCTGAAGCATCGACACAGGCAGCCCTTTTGAAGGCGGGCGAAGTCCACATCGCTCCAGATCTTACGATAGACGAGAAAATATCTTTTCAAGGAAAGGACGGCTACATCACCGATATCGGTGCTGCCGCAACACCGCTCTACTTCATGATTAATGTCCAAGCCGGAGGCCCGCTCTCAGATAGACTCTTCCGAAAAGCCATAATCATGGCGGTTGATATCAAGGCTCTTTGCGACGCCGTTCTGCAGGGCTTTTGTGCGGTCCCTGAAGGACCCATGCCATCCAACTGGCCAGGTCACGTCGGTGGCATTTATCCAGCCTTTGACCTTGACGGAGCCAAAAAGATCATCGACGATAATGGCTGGGCCGGTACTGAGGTCAACCTGACCTTTCTACCAGAAGAGGAAATACAACAACGAGCGTCGGAGATGTGGCAAGCAAATCTTGCGAAGATCGGTGTTAAGCTAAACGCTACAGGAGATACCTGGCCGGCGTTGTATGCCGCAGCTCAAAGCCTTGATTCAGCGCCTGATGTCGGAGGGTCCTCGTCATTTCCACCATTCCCGGATCCGCACGGTATTCTCTATAGCCTCGTCCATAGCAGCAAAATGGGTATAAATGGCGGCACAAATTTCTCACAGTACAGTAATCCAGAAGTCGATGACCGCCTGGATAGAGCGGCATCAAGTGCCGATCAAGCTGAGCGAATGAAGTTGTATGGAGAGGTTCAGGAGATTGTTGGTAACGATTATGTCCATGTCCTTGTCGCCCAGCCGGCTTCAGTAGTCACCTTGTCTGACAAGGTGGTGGGTTATAAATACAACGTTGCTCACCATCAAACCTTTAATTTCATGGACATTGGCTTGAAATAGGAGATGCAGATAAGCACTATGGCACCCCTAACGGGTGAATAAGGAAACTGCGAAAAATGTAGTTATTTATATCGGCCAGCGCGTTAGCCTCACAGCTATCGCGCTGGTCGTTTTGTCTTTCATCACCTTCTCCTTAGGGCAACTGGTTCCGGGCGATGCCGCAGTCGTCGCAGCAGGCCCGAATGCCGGAAACGAGAGAATCGCTGAATTAAGGGTGGAAATGGGGCTGGACCTCCCCATCCACGAACAATACGCCATCTATCTTTCGAAACTCTCGAGGGGAGATCTCGGCAAATCCTGGTTCACACATCAGCCTATTTGGGAAGATATCAAGGGACGACTTCCAGCTTCAGCGGAACTCGTCTTTCTAGCAATGCTTTTGAATGTGCTGATCTCTGTTCCGCTCGGTGTGCTAGCAGCCACCAAATTCGATTCCAAGACCGATGGATTTATCAGGCTCATGGTAATGATGGGTGCTGGAATTCCAGTTTTCTGGCTTGGATTATTATTACAGCACTATGTAGCTGGAGAAGCGGGCTGGTTCCCTATTGCCGGAAGGATTAGTTTTGAATTCCGAGACTTTTCTGGATCAACAGGATTTCTGCTCATAGACTCGGCTGTGCAAGGCGAATGGCGGATCTTCTGGGATGCACTGAATCACCTATTTCTGCCGGCATTCAC
>ERZ651768.1015-NODE-1015-length-20767-cov-25.314210_pt1 | contig 20767 bp, 13 predicted proteins | sample MGYA00514754_ERZ651768 | MGnify/ENA metagenome assembly ERZ651768
TACCTCATCTGGTTCATGATATCAATCTGCAGGTCACGGTCCTTGATGCCAATGTGTACATGCATCCCGAAAATCAGCAGACGTTTTGCTACAATCTGCATGGAATCAAGCAATCCCCAGTAGCGCTCCTTGTTGGTTACAAGCTGGTCTTCCCATTTTGAAAATGGGTGCGTTCCTGCAGCGACTATTTTACAGTTATTCTTTGCTGCAACGCCTGAAACCATCTTTCTCAAGCGACAGATCTCGCTCCTTGCTTCCTTGATGTTTTTGCAGACCCTACTGCCCACTTCTATCTGTGACTGCAGAAATTCCGGTTTCACATTATCTTTGAACAGCACTGCACCCTGTTCCATGAATTCTGAAACAAAAGAGGTTAGTTCACGGGAATCGGTGTCAATGATTTGATATTCCTCTTCAATACCAATCGTCAATTGATCATAAATTTGCATGGCATCATTCTCAGTATTTTAACTTGTTGAATTACTTCCTATAAACAAAAATATCAGAACTTAAAATCCAACCTCTTCGCCGGCTTCTGCGATTGGTTTTTCTAAGAAACCAAGATATACCATCATTTGGTTGATTTTGCAAGAATTGGGAAGGCAGGTTGTGGAATGTTGTCTAACTGTGGAGAATTAGCTGGGTCATCTAATGAAGCCCATAGGTACAAACGCGACTAACTACTTTACGTATTGATAAGTGAGGGTCAGTGTGCTCCCACGGGACTTTCACTCGATTTAAGCATCAACTGGCTCAAAAAGTTGTTCCCGGCTACTCCAAGATCTTACATATGTATTATTGTCCTCCGCCAGCCTCTCAAGCACTTGAACAGGTGTCTTTTTGTTTTTAGCGACCATTGATATAGGCCACAAGTGTAGTCAGTGATTTCGTTCGTGGCTACAATCCGCTTTAGCTGCAATTAGTGGAATTTACTAAAAATAAAATAAGGGGTTGACAGCTTTTCGTTTATGCGTTAGTGTTTACCCAGCTATGGTTTCAGTATATTGAAATTATTGAGGTCTGATTGAAAAATATTAGACTTTAAAATAAGCACTTGAAAAATTCCGTACAATACTGCTCGATTTGACAGGTTTCATCCTAGGGCTGAGGTAAATTGAAGCCGGAAAAGTGATTTTGAGCAGTGAAAATTTGTAAGCCATAAATTAAGAAACCATGAAGTTTCTTAATTTTCTTTCGATTTGTTTTAGTGCGGTTAGCAGTTCGATTAACCCTAAATAAAGGAGGTGTTTTATGTCTTTCGAGATAGAAACATTGCAAGAAAAACATAGTTTGTTGAAGCGTATGATTCGACAAACCTTGTCATTAATAGTAGTCTTGATGGCCTTCACAGCTATCACGGGAACATCTTTTGCCGCTTGTGGTTCTCTGACCATGGCAGAAATGAATTGGGCTTCAGCACAATTGATGGCTCAAGTTGACAAAATTATTCTTGAAAAAGGATATGGATGTGAAGTTGAGCTGGTTTCTGGAGCAACAATGCCAACCTTCACTTCAATGAATGAAAAAGGTAAACCTGATGTAGCAGCAGAGCTTTGGGCCAATGCAGTCAGGGATCCATTAGCAAAGGCTGTGAGTGAAGGTCGTCTTCATATTGGTACAGAGGTTCCTATTACAGGTCTTGGTGAAGGCTGGTGGATTCCGCCCGCTACAGCTAAAAAATATCCAGAGTTGAAAACTGCTCTGGACATTTTGAAGCGTCCGGATCTTTTCCCGGATAAAGAAGATCCCTCAAAAGGAGCCTTTGTTGGCTGTCCTGCAGGGTGGGGCTGTCAGTTAGCTAATGCAAACCTTTTCCGTGCCTTTGAGATGGAAAAGAAAGGCTGGGTTCTGGTTGATCCTGGTTCAGCAGCAGGTCTAGATGGATCAATGGCTAAGGCTGTTGAGAGAGGTGACAACTGGTTTGGATATTACTGGTCACCAACCTCTATGATTGGAAAGTATAACATGGTTCCAGTTGATTTTGGTGTTCCCTATGCAGGTAGCGAAAACTGGGATGGCTGTATCGTTAAGCCGGAACAGGAGTGTGCAAACCCAAAGCCTTCTTCTTGGACCAAATCTGTAGTAAATACTGTAGTTACGGATCGTTTCAAAAAGGCTGGTGGACCCGCAGCTGACTATTTTACCAAGCGTGTTTATCCAGGTCCTGTTATGAATGGCATGCTGGTTTATATGGCAGATAATCAAGCTGGCGGTGCAGATGCAGCAGTAGAGTTTCTACAGAAGCACGAAGACGTTTGGTTCAAGTGGGTTCCAGGTAGTGTAATATCAAAAGTAAAAGCCTCCCTCAAATAAAAAATTAACGGACCTGACTTTTAAATTTATCGGCGGGTCCGTTAATTCTTTTATCCAAAAAAATACTTCAATGAGCTGGTACGAAAATATTCCGACAATGGAGCGTCAGGAATTGCGTGACTTAAAGAAATTTATTGATATAAGTTTTAAGGATTTTTCACGAACATATGGTGATGGTATCGAGACCTTCTTTGATCCATTGCTTTATTTCCTTGTTTGGTTCGAAAAATTATTAATCAATGCCCCCTGGCCGCTGATTATACTTGTGATTGCTATATTGGCCTGGATTGGCTCTAGAAGCTGGTTAGTAGTAGCAGGTACAATTTGTTCTTTTCTTGTAATCGGGTATTTCGGCATGTGGAAAGACACAATGTCAACGCTGGCTATTATTTCAGTTTCCACATTGCTTTGTATTTCAGTCGGAATACCGATTGGAATATTGATGTCACGCTCAGATCGTTTGCAGTCCATGGTCACACCTGTATTAGATGTGATGCAGACTATTCCAAGTTTTGTCTACCTGATTCCAGTCGTGATGCTCTTAGGCATTGGTAAGGTGCCTGGCCTTATAGCAGTCTGCATCTATGCCATACCTCCTATAGTAAGGCTCACGAATTTGGGAATACGCCTGGTGGACAAAGAGGTTCTGGAGGCCGCAGAATCTTTTGGAGCGAGTTACAACCAGAAACTTTTTGGTGTTCAGATTCCTTTGGCTTTGCCTAATATTTTTGCTGGAGTGAATCAGACCATTATGATGGCCTTGGCAATGGTGGTAATAGCTTCTATGATAGGTGTAAAAGGACTGGGTGTACCAGTTCTGCGTGCTGTTTCCAACCAGTATCTGGCTCTTGGATTGTTGAACGGTCTGGCCATAGTTGCACTGGCTATTATATTTGACAGGATCTCACAATCATTTGGTAAGCGGTTGCAGAAGCACCTGGAAAGTGCCCATGGCGTCTGAAACAAAAGTAGCCATCAAAAATCTTTATAAGATCTTCGGGAAGGATCCCGCTGGTATGATCAACCATGTCCAGAATGGTATTTCCAAGAAGGAACTTCTAGAAAAATATGGCTCTGTACTAGCACTAAACGATGTGAACATCGACATTCCAGCCCGGGGTATCCAGGTTATTATGGGCCTTTCCGGATCTGGTAAATCGACCCTGATCCGGCATGTCAACAGGCTCATTGAGCCCACATCTGGAGAGATTATTGTAGACGGCCAGAATGTACTGGGAATGAGTAAAACAGAACTGCGTGAATTCCGGAGACACACGGCATCTATGGTTTTTCAGAGATTTGCCCTTTTGCCGCATCATACAATCGTGGAGAATGTCAGCTATGGACTGACTGTTCAGAAAGTGCCAAAGCAGGAAGCTGCAGAACGCAGTCAGCAATGGATTGACAGGGTAGGTCTGACAGGGTATGAGAAACATTTCCCGAGCCAACTTTCCGGAGGCATGCAGCAGCGTGTCGGCTTGGCGCGAGCACTCGCCACAGATGCTGAAATACTTCTCATGGATGAAGCTTTCTCTGCCCTGGATCCATTAATTAGAACGGACATGCAGGATGTTCTTCTGGGTCTTCAGGAAGAACTTCATAAAACGATACTCTTTATCACTCACGATCTTGATGAGGCATTGCGCATCGGTGAAAATATAGCCATCCTCCGTGATGGATTTGTCGTTCAAAAAGGAACTCCGCAGGAAATCGTCCTGAATCCTGCAGATAAATATGTGACGGATTTCATCAAAGACATTAATCGTGGACGAGTACTCAGGGTTTCTTCCATTATGGATAGCAAGAAATTGAAGAACGGACCTGAGATCGAAAGAAACATGGTTCTCGAAGATGCGCTCCAGATTCTTTCAAAAGCAGGCGTATTCGAAGCGACCGTTACCGAGGGTGGCAAATCCATCGGTTCAGTTGAACTCGGCAAGATGACTACCGCGATCGCAAGGCCGAGAGAAAAAGCAGGGCAATCAGATACCTACCGCTAACTCTTCAACCTTCCTTTGAAAAGCTATGAAAGAGCCTCTTTTTTTGGTTGACTCTTTACAGTACAACAACTGGTCTGAAGACATCTTCCGTCAGATGCGTGAAGGTGGCGTCACTGCGGTGCATGTCACTGTCTGCTATCATGAGGATTTTCGGGAGACAGTGGAGAATATCATCAAATGGAACGGTTATTTCGAACGATTTCCGGAAATGATCATGCCTGCAAAAAACGCCGAAGACATACGAGTGGCAAAACGTGATGGGCGCACAGCGATCATCTTCGGCTGTCAGAACTGTTCTCCCATAGAGGACGATATAGGGCTGGTTGAAGTACTACACCAGCTCGGGATACGTTTCATGCAATTGTCCTATAACAACCAGAGTCTGCTGGCAACCGGATGTTACGAATCGGATGATCCCGGCATAACCCGCATGGGAAAGCAGGTGATCCGCGAAATGAATCGTGTTGGGTTGGTGGTGGATATGAGCCACTCGGCAGAACGATCTACTTTGGAAGCAATTGAACTCTCCAAGCGTCCGATTGCCATCACCCATGCAAACCCATCCACCTGGCATCCTGCTCTGAGAAACAAATCGGAAAAAGTACTCAAGGCTCTAGCAGAAAGTGGAGGTATGCTCGGTTTTTCTCTTTATCCTCATCATCTCAAGGACAGCTCTGACTGCACACTCGAAAGTTTCTGTGAGATGATTGCAAGTACAGCAGAGTTTATGGGTGTTCAGCATCTTGGCTTTGGCAGCGATCTCTGTCAGGATCAGCCCGACTCTGTGGTGGAGTGGATGCGCAACGGGAGTTGGACCAGGGAAACCGACTTTGGTGAAGGATCTAAAAATGCAGCAGGTTTTCCAGAACAGCCAGAATGGTTCCGTGACAATCGGGGCTTCAGTAAAATACTTGATGGTCTGTGTAGAGTGGGATTTTCAGAGGAAGAGGTGAGACGTATTGCCGGTCTGAACTGGCTGAGTTTTATTGAGCGCTCCTTTGGAGAAGAATAATGCCTTTGACAGCTGGTAGAGTTTCCCAATCTCCTGAGTTAACGAACTTTGCCCTTCGTCCACCGGAAAAGGTCATGCGTCTGGACAGGATGGGATCATCATTTCCGACACGCCTTAGTTTTATGCGCAGCCTGATCAGGAGGATGTCACGCGAGGGATGGAGTTTTGATCGTTTGCGTTTTGAGGTGGATGACGATGGTTATGGAGTTTCAATCTATGCCGCACACACCCCTGAGCGCACCTACTCTCTGGTGGTATTTACTAATGAACTGGACCCGCAGGAGCGGTCCGATCGGGTGATAGCCGAAGCATGGGACGCGACCTTCAGTCTCTTCGACGGAATTCCTTCTGTAGAGGACACTGAAAGATTGAGGGCTAACACTCCGAAACAAGAGGCAGGACGGTTCTGCCCAAGCGAACTGGTGCTTGCGCGTGCAAACAAAAGCCTCCGGCTGTTCGAACATGTGGTATCAAGTCTGGCACAGGGTCGGCAACCTGATCTCAACCTACTGGCGTCTGTGGGTTACCTGATGCGCACTACTGCTGTTTACGGAAGTGGTAAGTTCGGCTGTGCTGACAGGGAAAAAATCTCCGGGCGAAAGGAAACCAGGGGTGCTTTCCAGGTTGAATTGTTGTGTGTTTATCTGATCCGCTGGTTCACCATAGATCTGGTAGAACACATCGCCCGCTGTCAGGGAGGTACCTTTGCCGTTCCACTGGCTCCTGGACCTAGGAGATTTCTCGGTATCGGTAATGCCACTGGTCTTGGGATGGCTCCGTTTCTTATCAATCACCCGGTACTGATCCATAAGTGGGTCTCAGCCCGTGAGACAGCACTTGCAAGGGTCGGTAGTCTCGAATCGGTTTCCTCCGAAACCATCGAGAAATTTACTAAATTAGTGGATCGTACCATTAAGCATGTTGAGGAATGGAAGGTGGAGGATAAGTTGCAGAAGGCCAGAATCACGAGACTTCGAGAGGACTTGGAAAGCCTTATCAAATGGACTCGGGAAGATGGGAACCTCCATCAGCAATTCCCTTGGGAGAGTCTTTATAGTTTTGCACATACAAACTTCTCGCTTGAGGGTCAGGAACTTGCTGTTTCTCTGATGCTCGAACCACATGGTGAGTTGGTGGACGACCTTTCGGACCACATGCATTCTTCCTATGAATTGAGACTCAACCCAGCGATGAGCGTTGAATGTCTTAAGGAACTAATTGAGGAAAAATATGGGTGGGCATTAGGAATTGATTTTGAAGACCCGGAGGCGCAGCGGCATTTCTGGTATTATTCCGAGGAAAAATTAGAACCTCGCTTCGGAAATCGTGAAGTTGATCCAGGTGAGGAACATGAAATGCCTTTAGCTGTCGGGCGGGATGTTTCCCTGCTTTTCAGTATACTCAACAAGGTATCAGCAGAAGAAACGGTGGGAGAATTTGTCATTGATCGACCAGAGTTTCGTCATATTGTCCGGAGAGTTCAGTCTCTTGTAGGATTTCCATATGCGGAAATTCGGGATAATCTCGTTGGGGACGGAATGAGGCCCCTTGATCTGTTACGCTTCAAATTGGCGTTTTTTGGAGCCTCCAAATTTGATCCGAAGTCTGATCTTTGGACTCGTATCACCATGTTTCAGGGAGCACCGCTCCCGGAAGAACTAGACGAATATGATCCTGATGACTGGGCCTTTCCGGTTCAGCCGTCATAGAATAATGAGTGTATCGTTACTGAAACTGTCCCTGAATGAAGTGCGATTCTACTTCACCCGTGCTGCGGTGGGTGTTGGAGTTCCATTCGGTCTTGCCGAGGATTTTGGTCGCACTGTATCCTGGTTGGCCTGCAGTGGACTGGATCCTGCCAGAATCTGTGCACCGGTGCTGCAATCCCTGGAAAGTGGACAAAGCAGCCTTTATCCAAAGCTGAATCAATGGAACGGCGAGGCTTTGCTAAAGCCTCCTCCAGATAAGTTGCTTTCTGCCATTCAGGCAGGATCATTTGCAAGCGACTGGATTGTGCCAATGGAACAAAAATCCGGCAAGAATTCCTATCTGTCTGCTGAAAATGTTGACTACCCTTTCCTGGTTGCGGCAGCACTTGGAGCCTCAGGATGCAGCGGATGGGCAATCTCTTGGGAAACTTCCTCGGAAGACCGTTTCCTGATTAACTACGAAGAAAACAGAAGCTGGGATGCTTTCTGGAGTGATAGGGTGGTTCCAGAAAATTCCGGCCCAGGGAGGTTGAAGATCACTCCGGCAGACATCGGTGAACTAGATCGGGATGTTTGGCTTCATCGGGAACATCGTTCAAGTGAAGATGCGGCAGTTGTACTGGAAACCGGAGTTGCGGTCCATGAATCGTGGCCGGTCATCTATTCATTTTTTAAGCGCTGCCTTGTTCCATCTACTGATGATTCTCATCAAGCAGGTGCGGGTGCCGGCCTAGTGGATTCCGACTAAATCATTATTCTGAAAAAATCTGATGAAGACTAATATTTTGAATCGTAGGGAAATTGAAGAACTGGCTGAAAAGGCCCTTCTTGCATTCGGTTCTACTTCTAATGCTGCGGAATCATTGGCCCGCGCGGTAGCATCTGCGGAGATGGATGGAATCAAAAGCCATGGTCTGGTTTATGTTCCAATTTATTGTGAACATCTGCGCTGTGGCAAGGTGATTGGTACTGCAGTTCCAAGAGTCGAAAGACCAGCCAAGGCTGCAGTGGTGGTTGATGCAGGAAGTGGTTTCGCCCATCCCGCCATCGATGCAGGATTCTTGGAGTTGATTCCCGTCGCAAGTAAACTGGGATGTGCCGGTCTGGCGATTCGGAACTCCTACAACTGCGGGGTTCTAGGCCACCACGTGGAACGTTTAGCGCAGGTGGGTCTTTTGGGTCTTGGTTTCACTAATGCACCCGCTTCGATCATGCCGGTCGGGGGAACCACTCCGGTTATTGGGACCAACCCCTTTGCCCTTGCAGTTCCGGACGATGGAGGTATCGCAGCCGTTGTTATTGACCAGTCGGCCAGTGTCGTTGCAAAAAGTGAAATCAAGATGCATGCTCAAGCTGGCAAGTCGATTCCGGAGGGCTGGGCTCTTGATGCCCAAGGGAATCCTACCACAGATCCTAGTGAGGCGCTGAAGGGCAGCATGGCTCCTGCCGGAGGTTATAAGGGTTTTGGGAACGGACTGATGGTAGAACTCTTCGCCGCGGTCCTAGCCGGTGCAACTCTTGGAAAAGATGCCAGTCCATTTGCTGGCACTGCTGGTGGTCCTCCAAGAACGGGACAGTTCTTTTTTGCTGTTTCTGCTGACGCGTTTTCCGGTGGGGTTTATGCCCAAAGGTTACATTCCCTGGTGAATGCCATTGAAGAACAATCTGGATCAAGACTTCCTGGCAGTCGCCGTTGGGCACAAAGAAAGCTCCATGAAGATAACGGTGTTGAAGTTGATGCGGAACTCATTCACAGAGTTTCCAGCTTATCTTTGGCTGACTAAAAAGAGTTGGGACAAGGGGAAAATGTCATAGTGCGGAAGAGTGGCATGTGGGAATCGAAACTGCTGTTTCAATAGTTAGGAATTCCGGGATTTTCTTTTCGTTTTGAGACAAATGATTCTAACGCTTCCAGCCTAGACTCTTCCAGCGTTGGCTGCTGATATTCTTCAAGTGCTTGTTTCCAAATATGATTGGCTCGTTGAAAAGCCGTTTTTGTGCCTTTCTCTTCCCACATACCAAAGTTGCTCCAATCCGAAAGAATTGGAGCATAGAAAGCTTTTTCGTAGCGCTCCAAAGTGTGTTGAGTGCCGAAAAAATGTCCTCCGGGACCTACTTCGGCAATGGCATCAAAGGCCATTTCTTCTCCGGAAAAAGACAGTTGTTCCAGAAAGGAAGACATCATCTGCAACAATTCAACATCTACAATTACTTTTTCAAATGAAGCACAAAGTCCGCCTTCCATCCATCCTGCAGCGTGTTTGACTAAATTGCAGTGGCTTAGTATTGTCGGCCAAAGTGACATCATTGATTCATAACCTGCTTGGGCATCGACAATGTTGCATGCGTTTACGTTGGAAGCACGATAGGGAAGTCCATAACGTCGTGCAAGCTGGCCTCCAATCAGAGTGGATTTGGCAAGCTCAGGTGTTCCAAAAGCCGGAGCACCTGATTTCATATCAACGTTGGAGGTGAATCCTCCATAAACAACCGGGGATCCCGGAGCCACCATTTGTGTGAAAGCCAGTGTAGCCAAAGCTTCCGCGTTTTGTAGCGACAACGCTCCCGCCAAAGTCACAGGGGCCATTGCCCCGGACAAAGTAAAAGGTGTCACACAGATGGATTGTCCGTTTCTTACCATTTCCAACATTCCCTGAATCATTACTCCATCGACCCTAAGCGGAGAAGAGGTGTTTATGATTGAAATTAGACTTGGTTGAGTTTTTAGTTGATCCCTTTTTATTCCACGACTGATACAGATCATATCAATAGTGTCGGAGATGCGCTGCCGTCCCAGAGAGTATGCACCGAACACTTTGTCTGTTAGCAAAAGATGGGCTAAAGCACAATCCAAATGTCTTGTATTTGCAGGTAAATCAACCGGTTCTACAGCATAGCCTCCGGTCATGTGAATAGTATTGAAATGCTGTGACAGCCGGACCAGATTTTGGAAGTCCTCAAAATTTCCAGCTCGCCTTCCCTTGTCAATATCAGAACAGTTTGGTGGACTGGCCACCATGGAAAAAATGTTCCAGTCTTTTCCTACTTCCAAATTGTGTACTGGATTGCGTGAATGGAGGGTGAATTGAGATGGTGCTTTTTTAAGATATTCTTCAATCAGTTCAGGAGCAAACTTGACCATTTGGGTTGATCGTTCTATTTCTGCACCGGATTCCTTGAGAATGTCAAGAGCTTCTTCATCCAAAAAAGCAATTCCAACTTCTTCAAGTATTCGCAAACTCGCTAAATGAATTTCCTCAATCTGATCGGCACTCACAATTTCAAAAGGTGGATAAGGATTCCGTGGTTGTTTCCATGGCAGTTGTTCGATTGCGTTATTGGTTCGGGACTGTGTTCGGCCACGACGCTTGTGTTTTGATTTTCTATCCACTTACTTCCTTTCCCGTTTTGTCAATCAAAGCATTTCCATTTGAAACGGATAACTTGACTGCCGTTCCGCACTGATTTCTGTAACTAAAACTTGTTCTTCCAATTTCATACCTTCACGCCCTCCTTAGGACCCTATGAAGGATTCAACACAAAGGGTCATACCGGGTTCAATCAATCTGACATATTCTTTTTCTTCATAATCAATCGAATGATTGATATGAGAAATAACTCCAGTCCTTATTATGTATGTCCTGTGTAAACTGTCTATCAAACTGAATGAAAAATAAAAAAATTATTGGCGCATGATCTCACCTTTCGGATCAAATAGTGGTTCCAGTTGCAAGGTCGCAGAGCAGCGTTCTCCAAGAATTTCGACAGACCAACCTTGGACTTCATCCGCAATTTCCTTTGGCACATAACCCATTGCAACGGAGACACCGGAGTTGTGGGCGTAGCCTCCGGAAGTCACCCAGCCTTTGGCTTTTTCACCAAACCAAATCGGCTCGTCGGCAATTACATCCGCATCATTCGCCTCGACAACAAAAGTGCGCAAACGCAGTTTCCCGCCATCTTTTTTTTCCTGAATTGCGGCGGCTTTTCCGATAAAATCAGTTTCTTTTTTTACGGCAACAAAAGGACTTAGTCCGGCCTCAAGCGGACCGTAAAGCGGGCGGTATTCTGTGGCCCATGAACCGTAATTTTTTTCCAAACGCAAGGCATTCAGAGCACGAAGACCGAACAAGCGGATTCCGAATTCTTCTCCTTCTTTTTGTAAAAGCTCCATCACATAACGTTGATTATCCGGTGTCATCCACAGTTCATAACCCAGGTCTCCGGTATAACTCACGCGGGCTACCATACAGGAGGCCATACCGATGTCAATTTCCTTGACGTCCATGAAACGGAAAGCTTCAGCGGACACATCAATATCCGTTGTTTTTGCTAACAATTCGCGTGATTTTGGTCCGGCAATAGAAAGACCAAGAATTTCACTTCCACGTGAAATCACCTCAACATTTCTTAATTCAGGAAGATGTTCCTCAAACCAACGCAAGTGAAATTCTTCCGCAATTCCAGAGCCGGCAATGAAGAACTCATCATCACCGAGATTAGACAGAGTGAAATCTCCGATGAGTTTTCCGTTTTTGTTTAACATAGGTGCAAGCGTCATGCGTCCTGGGTTGGGGATTCGGGAAGTAAAAATTTGGTCGAGCCAGACAACAGCTCCTTCCCCGACGACAGAATATTTGGCGAAACCGGAAATTTCTATCAAGCCCACACCTTTACGCACAGACTGTGTTTCCTCTGCAACGTGCTCAAAATCAGTAGAACGCCGCCATGAAAATTTATCATGTACTCCATCCGGAGCAAACCAAAGCGGGACTTCCAGTCCAAAAGCACTTCCCATTTGTGCCCCAGCCGCTATCATGAGGTCGTAAACCGGAGTTGTCCGGAGCGGTCGTCCGGCGGGAAGCTCTTCGTTTGGGAAGCGAATCGAAAAGCGGCGGGAGTAATTTTCCCGCACTTTAACGTTGGTGTAGGACATCGTAGCCCAATCACCGAAGCGACTTAAGTCCATGCCCCACACATCAAATCCGGGGTCACCGTTGATCATCCAATTCGCAAGTGCCAACCCAACGCCTCCTCCCTGACTGAATCCGGCCATCACGGCACAAGCGCACCAATAACCGGGAAGTCCTCGAACCGGGCCAATCAATGGATTCCCATCTGGAGCAAAAGTAAATGGGCCGTTAATGACTTTTTTAATCCCAGCATTTGCAATCGCCGGAAAATGTTTAAAACCTACTTCAAGAGACGGTGCAATTCGATCTAAATCAGGAGGCAATAAATCTTGTCCAAAATCCCACGGAGTTTCTTTTGGTGACCAAGGTTTGCACGCTTTTTCGTAGGTTCCCATCAACATACCTTGCTGCTCCTGACGTAAATAAAGTTCCCCGTCAAAATCCATTGCTTGTGGGATTTGATGTCCTTTTTCTTGATTAAAAGCAATGACTTCCGGCATATCTTCAGTCATAAAATACATGTGTTCCATGGCCAGTACCGGCAATTCCAAACCGACCATACGTCCGACTTCCCGTGCCCAAAGACCTCCGGCATTTACTACGTGTTCCGCATGTATTTCCTCTTCTTCCATGATTACACGCCACCCGCCATTTGGATGAAGCTGAAGGTCGGTCACTTGCACATGTTGATAGATTTCACCACCCTGTTTTTTAGCGGCTTTGGCATAAGCCCAAGTAGTTCCGTATGGATCTAAGTGACCTTCCATCGGATCATGCAAGGCTCCCACAAAATGATCCGGATTGATAAGAGGCATGATTTCGGAAGCTTCTTTGGGAGTGATGATTTCGGTTTCCATGCCTAGGTAACTACCTTTGGCGTGAATGCTTTTCAACCATTCAAAGCGTTCCTGAGTCGCCGCCAACATAATGCCACCCGGCATTTGCAGTCCTATTTCCTGGCCCGAAATTTTTTCAATTTCCTGATAAAGATTAATCGTGTACTGCTGGAGTTTTGCCACATTCGGGTCACCGTTGATGGTATGCATACCACCTGCAGCATGCCATGTAGAACCGGAAGTCAGTTCGGAACGCTCCAACAAGACAGCATCTTTCCATCCTAGTTTTGTGAGATGATATATAACGCTACATCCAACTACTCCTCCACCAATGACTACTACTTGTGCCTGAGTTTTCATTATAATTCTTAATAATTGTGTATTTAAACCAGAATGATAGCAAAAATATATTTGACTTACATTAACATTAAAACTAATAAATATTTGTAATCATCGGGTTGCCGGTTCGAGTTCGGCTTGGGGAGTCAGCTATAGTCAGCTGGGGTCATTTATTACAAATCCTCTTCTCCAACTTCTATTTTTTAGCAAAAACATCACAGAAAGGCCCAAGGAATTTCCTCTCCGGCGACCAATCTGTGATGGCAAACACGATGTCGGAGAACGCTCCGCTAAAGTCGTTTTCCAAAGCATGCCTAAAATCGGTAGCAGTGCGGCGAGGATCATTCGCAAAAGCACCGCAGCCCCATGCACCAAGAACGGAGGCGGAATGTCCATACGCCTTTGCGATTTCAAGCACCCGATGAATACGTTTCTGCAAGAGGTCTGCTGATTCCGGCTGGCCAATGGCAGGTGCATATGGAGCGGCACATGTAATAAAGCTCAGCAGCCAGGGCTGTTCAAGCTCCGCCCCGTTGTCTGTTCGAAAGACGGGAACATCAGGTGAGTAGATTGCCCAATCAGTAGAATCCGATCGTGAGCGTTGGCGGTGTTCTATATACATCTGATCGTCAATTATTGTCCGGTATAGAGCACTAGATCTGCAAAGCACCTCCTCTTGGGCTTTAGCGCCACTCAAGAAGCCTCCACCGGGATGAACACCGTTGGCAAAATTTAGAGCAAGTGGCCACAATCCGTTTTCAACGAGCCGCTTGGAAGCTCCGAGTGTTGTTTCGTTACTTACTTGGATCCGTGTCTCGGGGAATGGAATGCACTCATGCGACGGCAGAAAAGCGCCCGGAGGAATGCTTACCTTTGACGAACAAGCAGCCTGTACATAGCGACTCCAATCAACTTTCCTGCCATCTCCGTAGACATATTGACCTTCTACGGCGGCTTCTACTGCTGACCTGCCAAGTTCAGCCGCCACATTTCTCGGGATGTCCAATTCCTGTCGCCGGGATGCGGCCATTTCAACCGAATCAATGCAGGGAAGTATCTTGAACATGTTGTATTCCTTTCCTGTGATTGACCACCACTAATTTCTAACAGTCAGACAATCCTCGTCTCCACCACACTTTTGTATCGCACGTATAGCAATAATATAATTGACGTTCAAATAATGAAATATTTTGTCAATTCAGAACATCTGAAACACTCTCTTTATTATTGAAAACTAAAATGCTATTCTTGTCAACGGTGGTATATCCTTTTAAATGGTTGATTGAAGTTTGGCGATTTTAGTCAACCAGATATGCTGCTTTTTTTCAACTCCTCAAACACTGGATTCGATGATAATCCGTTGCTTAGGAGATAGGCTTCAAACTACTGTCCATATAATTGATCTTTTTAATCCATTATCTAGTTTAGCCTGCCTCTAGTACTATTGCCAAAAACTCCGTCAACAGACTGAATTTTATAGTTGATGTGACAATTTGTATGAAACTGATTTAACGTGTCCTTATATACTGTTAATGCAGATATTGAGATTCTTAAAATGTGGAACAGCATTTAAATAAACTTACCTGAGTAATCCCCGTTAATATTAAGATTTTGCATCCAATTAATAACATGAAAAATTCACTCCCTGAACTGGACCGACCAGCGTTTTCAGTGCAAGATGCAGTTCACCTCTTAGAAGAACAATACGGACTTTGTTGTACACTGGAAGAACTACCCGGCGAAAGGGACCGTAATTATCTGGCTCGAGAAAACAATGGTGAATCTTACGTTTTGAAGATTTCAAACTCCTGCGAAACGCTCGAATTTCTGGAGGTGCAGAATTATGCTCTTGAAAGTACGGCAAAGCTGCTTGAACAAGGAAGGATCCCCAGGGTGTATCCGAACAAAAATGGAGAGTCCCTTTCGCGTGTCCGGTCCAAAAGTGGCAGTCCACACTGGATGCGTATTGTTCGTTATGTTGATGGACTGCCTATGGCGGATTACCGTCCGCATACCAAAGAGCTTCTGGAAGAACTTGGCGGAATGTGCGGAACCGTGACAGAGGCACTTCAAGACTGCCCAGCGCAGCCACCTGCTCGCAAGCTTCTATGGGAAATTCACAATGTGCAGGAAACGCTGTATGAATATATGCACTGGATCAATGAAGAAAAACTGCGGAACTGGGCCAGCCAGTCGCTGGATTTATACAACCAGTCACTGGTACCTGTGGAATCCAAGTTGAGGCGTGGCTGGATTCATAATGACTTCAACGATTACAACGTTCTCGTTGTTCCAAAACTCGCTGGACCTCCTGCTTTAGGTTTGATCGATTTTGGCGACATGACCCATTCCTACTTGGCGGCTGAACCTGCTGTAGCCTGTGCCTACGCAATGTTGGACAAGCCCGATCCTCTTGAGGCAGCGGTTCACTTGATACGTGGATTTCATAACCGTTTTCCACTTGAAGAAAAAGAGATTGAAATACTTTTTCCGATGGTGCTGATGCGTCTTTGTTTGAGCGTAACTCTTGGAGCATTCCAACAGCAGAATGACCCTGAAAACGAATATCTGGGAGTCAGTCAAAAACCTGCCTGTGAATTGCTGGAACGACTTCAAGATGTTAACCCCCGCTATGCACACTATCTTTTCAGGGATGCCTGCAATATGGAGGCATGTCCGTGGGCATCAAAGTTCAGGAAGTGGCAAAAAGAGACAGTCGGTTTATTTCACGGCCTCCAGGGAAGTCCTCTTGATGCTAAAAAAACAGCGGTACTTGATTTGAGCGTTGGCAGTTCTTTTTCGGCAAAATCTGAAGGGATGTCTCTTGATGAACAACAAAAAAATTTTGATGCATATCTAATCGAAAAGAATGCTGAGATAGGTTTAGGAAAGTATGCAGAAGTACGGTCATTCTATGCAGCTGAGGAATTTCTAAATAACTCTCTCGATGGTGAAGAGAAGAGAACAATACACCTTGGCATTGACGTTTTTGTACCTGCTGGAACTTCAATTTATGCTCCAATCGAAGGTGTAGTTCATCAGCTTCAAGACAATCACAGTAAGCTTGATTACGGACCTACGGTGATACTCAAGCATCAACCGGTAGATGGTCCCGTGTTTTATACCCTTTATGGTCATTTGGGCCGGGAGTGTCTGAAGCAATTGAAAATAGGGCAAAATATCAGTGGTGGCATGGCCCTAGCTAAAACCGGGTACTCAAACGAAAATGGAGGTTGGCTTCCTCATGTTCATTTTCAGATAATCCTGGATCTGTTTGATTTTGACGGCAATTACCCTGGAGTGGCACTTCCATCCCAGCATAAGGTCTGGACCAGTATTTGCCCTGATCCCGGCTTGATGCTGGGACTCGGCAGCGAAAGTATGGCGAAGGAAATTGATTCCGGACAACTACTCATCAGGCGCAGAAATGTTTTTGGCCCTTCACTGAGCCTGTCTTATCAGGATCCGCTCATCATTGTTCGAGGTCAGGCGCAGTCGCTGATTGACTCCAGAGGACAGTTTTATCTGGATTGCGTCAACAATGTGGCCCACGTAGGACATTCTCATCCCAGTATTGCAAAGTCACAGAGCAATCAGGTTTATGTTTTGAACACTAATACGCGTTATCTGAACCCAGTCAATATTGAGTATGCAGAGCGTCTTTGTGATCTGTTTCCTGATCCACTCAACACTTGTTTCCTAGTCTGTTCCGGAAGCGAAGCCAACGAGCTGGCCTTGCGGATTGCCGGCACTGTTAGCGGACAAAAAGACGTGATCGTTCTCGAGGAAGCATATCATGGCAATACAAGAGCGAATATAGATATCAGTCCCTACAAACACAACGGACCCGGTGGAAATGGACCGCCGGAATGGGTTCATGAGATTCCAATGCCTTATCTGTATCGTGGTCTGTACCGAGATCCTGCCAGTGCTGGTAAGCTTTATGCTGATGAGGTCCATAAAATCTGTGAAAAACTTTCTGCACAGGGAAAAAAACCAGCAGCATTTATCTGTGAATCCATGCTTGGTTGCGGGGGGCAGGTTCCTCTACCTGAGGGTTTTCTGCAGCAGTCCTACCAATATGTGAGGCAGCACGGAGGACTGTGCATAGCCGATGAAATTCAAGTAGGTTTTGGACGTGCAGGGAAACATTTCTGGTCATTTGAACTGCAGGACGTGGTACCGGACATTGTCACTCTCGGTAAGCCAATCGGTAACGGACACCCCTTGGGCGCGGTTATTACTACGCGGAAAATAGCAGAAGAATTCGCCAACGGCATGGAATATTTCAATACTTTCGGAGGAAACCATGTTTCCTGCTCTGTGGGTATGGCTGTTCTGGATGTAATGGAACAAGAAGGGCTCCGGCAAAATGCTCTGGAAACAGGAAGCTGGCTGAAAGAGAATCTTGAAGCACTGAAAAATTCTTTTCCCTTGATTGGAGATGTACGCGGAGAGGGATTTTTTCTGGGAGTTGAATTGGTTCTTGAACCTGAAACAAGAGAACCGGCTCCGCTTCATGCTAATTACCTGGTTGAAAGGCTGAAATCACGTAAGATTCTGCTTAGTACTGAGGGACCGGGACACAACGTTCTGAAATTCAAACCACCGATGGTTTTCAACTTTATTGATGCACAACATTTACTTGGAGAGCTGGAACAAGTGTTACGCGAAAGCCCGATGCAGCAAAGCCAGTAAAGTTTATATGGCCAAACGAAAATGCATTGCTATTGGAGGGATTAGTAATGAATGCAATATATATTCTCCTCTGTTTCAAGCAGGGGCAGATTTTGAGAAGATTCACGAACACATACAGGAACAGAGCTGCAGATTCATAGGCTGACACCATAAACGAACTCTAGCGCCTTTGCGGACAAGCAGTGATTCACTGACTTTAAGTGTCACGGTTTCACCTTCTATCTCAATTTGTTTACGACCACGGACCATCAGTATATATTCATCAAATTCTGGATTCTGATGCGGTTCACTCCAACCTGGTGGTGCGACCATATGAGCAACACTCTCTTTGGACTAGTTGCTGACAACACGTCCAGCATGCTCTTCAGTCAGTTTGCCGTCAGTTGTCGTTACCACAAACGGTGCCTGCAGTAAAACGTAGGAGCTACTCATTCTGCCTAACTTAAGGTTTCTTGCCGAATTATTCCAGGATATATTTTTTTTACCGCCCTATCGTAATGAGATTGATCATCGATTTCAGTCCACACTAAATCATCAACCCGCAAAAAATGGACTACCTGTTCTGAGCTTACTTCAGAAATACATTCCTCATAGTGATTGCTGCACGGAAATGTTAGATTTTCTTCATGATGTGCACACATCGTTCGGAGCAAATTCTGAGATATTTTGGAAATGCCAACTAACTCCCCCTGAACCTGCAAATGTTGTCGGGGCTGTTTTGAAATAGCCGCAATATCTCCGCTTACAGTGCTGCTGGAGGTCTCGTACTCAGAACGTTCTCCATGATTCTCTCCATAGATGTAAACCTCATCGTTGGAACCAGTTTTTCCTGAAGCCAGCACAACATCCGGACCCTCATAATTTAAGACTGAGGGCAAAGCGCGAGATTCATACAGCAAATCAGACTCCAACAACAAAAAATCATCCAACAGAACATCCTGGGCCACAAAAAGTGAATGCATGCTGCCGGTTTCAGCAAAACGGGAACTATGAATAAATTCAATGTCAGGCAAGCTAGTTTCATGCCGAAGGTGTTTGTGGTACATTGTTTTTTGAAAGCCCGTCACCATCACGACTCGATCGATTCCTTCTTTTTTCAAGCGCTCCAGCGAGCGGATAATCAGTGATTTCCCGTCAATTTCTAGCAAGCCTTTTGGACAGACTCCAATCACATTCCGCAACCGGATTCCCATTCCTGCTGCAAGAATAACAGCTGTGCTGATTTTTGAAAAGGAGGATTTTTTCATCGTGATTTATGACACCAGCCGTCCTCTGGTTTCTTCAGAAACTGCTCCATTTGGCTGATCCTGGAACTAGATTTCATAAAGTTGCTGGTAATGGCCTCCTTCCAAAAGCAATTCATCGTGAGTACTTTGTTCTACAATCTGTCCATGCTCCATCACACAAATCCGATCCGTGTTCCGAATGGTCGAAAGTACTATGTGACATACCACTTTCAGAACCACAGGAGATGATGGTGAGACTAAAACACGAGATTAGTGTAACACATTAAATGTTTTTCATCATCACCAAGATACCAAAACTAAAATCATAATCACTGGAATTACTGATAAACAAGTCCATGGGGTTATGAACAAAATAAAAACCGTCTTAGAAAGTGCCTTGATATGTATACTCTAAATCAGGTATTCTTCAATGATCATTCACACTAGTTTCACTACATAGTTGTATCCACAATGGATAGCGCTTTCGCATCAGGCTTTTTTTTACAGGACCTGAAAACACATCTTGAAATCATCTTATACCTTTCACTGCTAATTGTTGTAACAGATGAGATTGCTATCTGGGTTTTTCTTGATGGCAGACTAAAAAAGCTGTTTAGCTATATGAGACCATGGTTCATACTCAACATCTCAATAACATTGACTCTCATAACCCTATTCAATTCTCTCTTCAATCATGTATTCCTGTCTGCTTTTTTGACCTACGTCATCACCTCAACTCTTGCAGGGATCCATATCGCAAAATTTAAGATATTGGGAATTCCACTCTTTTTCTGGGATTACATTGTACTAAAGGAACCTCTGCTCTACCTTCCAACTCTGATACAAAAAAAAACGACTTGGATATTGATAACATTGGGTATTCTATCAATCTGTCTTGTTTTCTACGGTATTTTTCAATTGCAGTCCTATTCTTTGGAACTAAGCAAAAGGGTTATTCTCTTTTTGGCATTCTTGTTTATTTCAGTGTTGGGATTTCTTCTGTTTAAAGTGCCTTACAAAAAGTTTTTCCCAGCCAACAGTTTTCGCGATTCAGTGGTTTTTAAAACAGGCCTGCTCCCATTTCTAGCTTTGACCTTTAGATATTCTAAATCGAGTCCTCCACCGGCTGAATACAGCCAGGTTACCATTAAAGCTATTCAAACCGTTCATGGAGTTTCTGAAATGCAGAAGGATGAAATGCTCCCTGATAACCTACCGAATATTGTTGTTTACTGCATTGAATCATTGATGGACCTTGAAAACCTGGGTGTGCAGTTGAAGAACCACCCCATGCCATTCTTTGAAACCCTGAGACAAAAAACTGGAAGGGGTTTTTTTGTTTCTCCCACTTTTGGTGGACAAACCGTACAACCAGAGTTTGAATTATTGACCGGTCTCTCCCAGTATCAACTAAGCGTACCCAATCCTTTTATACATATTATCGACAAATACGATCATTTTCCGGCTTTACCAAGTACTCTTAAAAACCTGGGTTACTACACCCTTGGAGTACAAGCGGTTTCTGCAAATGAGTTTCAGAGAAGGCAATACTATCCTATTTTGGATTTTGACAGATTTATTGCTTTGGAGTCGGACTACCCGAAAGAAGATTGGGAACAGGTCAACCATTTGCTTTCAGACCAATACCTGATCAAGAAGATCAAGGAGAATATCCCATCCGATGACAAACCGGTTTTCGGGTTATTCCTCAATAATTCTAC